>ENA-OREN01004585-OREN01004585.1-marine-metagenome-genome-assembly--contig:-NODE-4585-length-11965-cov-3.669415_pt1 | contig 11965 bp, 10 predicted proteins | sample MGYA00248624_ERZ508555 | MGnify/ENA primary metagenome ERZ508555 (study PRJEB26222, sample SAMN06267773) | marine metagenome | isolation source: Saanich Inlet, British Columbia, Canada | place...
ATTCAGTCATGGCTGAATCGCTGTGCACAGAGTTTCCAGAGCCACTTCGTAAACTTGCCGATCATTTCTGGCCGGGTGCTTTGACAATCGTGCTGCCTGCTTCGGACGTTGTTCCGGCAGTTGTTACGGCGGATACGAGGACAGTTGGAGTACGGGTTCCCGATCACGCAATTGCCAGAAACATCATTGAACTCGCGGGAGTTCCTATCACTGGAACCAGCTGCAATCTCACCGGTAGAGATCCTGAGAAGGAGGCGATCGTGGTTGAGCAAATATTCGGAGACGCTATCGCAGGTTGTGTCGTTGGATTATGTGGCGACAGTACAGCTCCGAGCACTGTGGTTTCGTATGTTCATGGCGAGATAGTTCTGTTGCGAACCGGTGCGATCGATGCTGAATCGATTCAGAATATTGCTGGCGATATTGTCGCCAGGTAACTGCTCTCGGTTACTCTTGTTTGGCTCTTGTTTCATTTGATAGCCGAGCAATCGGATAATTCCGGTGATCTTGGCAAGCACTTTTCGGAGAATATGATTGTCTTTTACGGGAACACTTCCTGGACTCACCGCTGACGATTCAGACCAGTTTGAGGTCGCGATTAAAAAGTTCGTTGATCTACGCGATCTTCCACTCTATAAGATGATGGCATACCACTTGGGTTGGGTCGATCAGAATGGCGAACCTGAACCAGCAGTTGTTCAAGATCGATCGCACGGACATCTCGTGCTGAACGTCGCAAAGGCTGCTGGTGCCAACAACATTTCGGCTATGCCTTATGCCGTGTCGGTCGAGTTGCTGTACAACTTTCTGCTTGTTCATGAAGATGTGCAGAATGCCAATACCGAACGCAACATGCGACCAACAATATGGTGGGCATGGGGTCCGGCTCAGGCGATCAACGCTGGTGACGGAATACACGCTATGGCGAGAATGTCTTTATTCGAGCAGCGAAATGCGAGCGGTCCTGCGGCAGATCCTCGATATATCTCAATGGCGTTGGAATCGCTCGACAATGCGACGCTTGAAGTTTGCGAAGGGGAATACCTGGATATTTCCTATCAAGAGCGAGCTGCAGTTAGCGTTGATGAAATCGTTTCGGTCGCTCGAAAGCACGGTGCGCTCTACGGAGTGTCAGCCAAACTTGGCGGAATTGCCGCAGCTGCCAGTGACGAAGTGCTGAACGCACTATATGAGTTCGGAAGTGCTCTCGGAACTGCTCAGAACCTGAATATAGATCTACAAGCACAGTGGCCTGAAGAAGGCACGGAACGCACCGAAGTTCAGCGTGGACGACTTCAGTCAAAGAAGAAATCGATTGCTACCGCGCACGCTATCGAGAATGGCACACCCACAACACGTCGACGGCTTGGCGAGATATTCATGAAGCGTGTTTTGGACCCGGCGGACTTGGATGAGGTGACAATCATTCTTGCCGAAACAGAAAGCCGAGTGTTCGCAGAAAGCAAGATCGCTGAACTCGTAGATGCAGCTTTGGACGCACTAAACGGCGCTGGTTTATCGGATGAGCAAAAGAAATTACTCGCTGATAGCGCGAAATTGATCGTCGGCACGAAGTAGAAAATTTTTCACTGATGAACAAGCGATCAATTCAAGGAGTAGATGTAAACGGCAAGACCGTACTTGTACGAGTAGACTTCAATGTGCCGATTCGAAACGGGGTTATATCAGACGACTCTCGAATTCGAGCTGCACTTCCGACTTTGAATCTATTGGGAGAGGGCGGAGCGAAGGTTGTTGTCAGCTCTCATTTCGGTCGACCGAAAGGCCAAGTAGTCGAAGATATGCGTCTCAGGATTGTTAGAGAACGGCTATCTGAACTGCTTGGTGCTCCCGTTCTGGACGCCGGCGGGCCGAATGGTGCCCAGCCTGCGTCCGTAGTTTCAGGTCTTAGTTCGGGTGAATTCGCACTGCTTGAGAATTTAAGATTCGAGGCGGGTGAAGAAGCGAACACCGATGATTTTGCCAAGTTCCTCGCATCGCTCGCTGATCTATACGTAAACGATGCATTCGGTGCGGCACACCGTGCGCATGCTTCGACAGCCGGAGTCGCTGCTCACTTAGCTGCCTACGCTGGATTGCTGATGGAACGTGAATTAGAGATGCTCGGCCGGTCGCTAGAGCGTTCCACTGGAGCCACGATAGCGATCGTGGGTGGCGCAAAAGTCGCTGACAAGATTCAAGTACTTCGGCATCTGTCTGCGAAAGTCGACACGATACTTGTGGGCGGCGGTATGGTCGCTGCCTTTTATGTGGCACAGGGTCGATCTGGTGGTGCGGTTGACGTAAGCGACGAAGATAAAGCTGCTGCAAAAGGGTTACTTGAATCGGGCGGGGCGAACGTAGTTCTTCCTGCCGATGTGATTACTGCACCTGAGTTCAACGAGAACTCACCAGCAACCGTATGTGAATCCGGCGAAGTACCTCTCGATGGACTGATTCTTGATATCGGACCGCGGTCTGCAACGGAATACGCACGGATTATCGGCATAGCAGACACGATAATTTGGAATGGCCCGATGGGCGTGTTCGAGTGGCCGGAGTTCGCTAAGGGTTCGGTCGCTGTGGCAAACGCCGTAGCCGACAACAAAAAAGCGACGTCAGTAATTGGCGGCGGATCTACTGCCGAGGTTGTCGGTTCACTGGGCCTCGTCGACAAGATCACACATGTATCAACCGGCGGTGGTGCTTCGCTCGAATTCCTCGAAGGCAAGATTCTGCCCGGTGTCGCTGCGCTTGATGACGCTTAATATTCTTATCTGTTCACGAACGAGTTATGTAGGACAAATCGAATGACTGATCGAACGCCGGTGATTGCCGGAAACTGGAAAATGAACACCGATGTTGAGTCGGGAACCAAACTCGCCGAAGAAATTCTCGCACTGAGCGCTTCCGCATCAGGTGTCGAGAAGATAGTCTGCCCGCCTTTCATCTCACTAACGAGCATTTCTCAGGTTTTAGCCGGTTCTTCCGTTCGGGTAGGGGCACAAAACGTGAGCGCAAACGGAAACGGTGCGTTTACTGGCGAAGTTTCTACTTCCATGCTGAACGGACTAGTCAGCCACGCAATAGTGGGGCACTCCGAACGACGCGCCATGAACGGTGAGACGTCGGCAGATGTCGCCTCTAAGGCAATTGCCGCCGTTGATGCTGGGCTTGTAGCGATTCTTTGCGTTGGAGAAGATCTCGGCGTTCGAAAAACAGGCGAGGCCGCCGCATTCGTATCGGCACAACTTGAAGAGAGCCTTGCAGGGTTTTCACAGTGGGATTCTCTGATCATCGCCTACGAGCCTGTCTGGGCGATCGGAACCGGTGAAGCTGCTACGTCGGATCAGGCTCAGGAGATGACTGCTGTGTGTCGCGACGTCGTTCGTAAACTTGCTCCCGATGCAGCCGATTCAGTGCGAGTTTTGTACGGTGGCAGTGTGAATTCAGGGAATATCTCCGAGTTGCTGACTCAGCCGGATATCGATGGTGCTCTCGTTGGTGGTGCAAGCCTGAAAGCCGATGAGTTCTCCAAACTGATCGCAGCGGCTAGCTCAAACTAATTCGTCAGCTGGTATCACTTGAACCACCAAACATCATCATCCAAACCCAAGCTGGTTGCTGTGATTGGCGCAACTGCGACTGGCAAGACGTCTGTTGGAGTCGAATTGGCGCTTCAGCTCGATGGTGAGGTTGTGAACGTTGATTCCAGACTTTTCTATCGAGGAATGGATGTTGCAACTGCCAAGCCCGGGCTTGATGAAACCAAAGGTGTTCCTCACCATTTGATTGACATTCTCGATCCTGACGAACATTTCAGCCTTGGTGAGTACCTTGGAACCGTTAGGTCGGTGATCTCAGACATCGTCAATCGAGGCAAGTTGCCGATATTGGTTGGCGGATCGGGCCAATACATATGGGCGATCATCGAGGGTTGGGAAGTGCCTGAGATTGAACCTGACCTGAAGTTACGAGCCGAACTAGAATCGAAGCTGAGTTCAGATGGAATCGAATCGCTAGCGAAACAACTCATCGACACTGCGCCAGAGGTTGCAAAAGTTACTGATCTGAAGAATCCAAGACGGGTGGTTCGAGCGATAGAGCGGACCCGAAGCGATTCAACCGATACAGACTCAAATCGTACGAAAGCAGATGAGCCGCCGTTCGACCATTTCATAGTTGGATTGAATGTTGAGCGCACGGTCCTTCACACTCGCGTTGTTGATCGTTTAACTGCGATGAAAGAATCCGGATGGGTTCAGGAAGTCGAAGCACTGCTCGCACGCGGCTACTCAGATACAACCAGAGCGTTGAGCGGGATTGGCTATCGGCAGGTGATCGGCCATCTGGAAGGCCAGTATGATCTGGATGAAGCCATAAGGCTTACCGCGGTAGCAACGAATCGTTTGATCCGACAGCAGAGCAATTGGTTCAAACAAGATGACACTCGAATCAAGTGGTTCGATATGACGGATGATGCGCTAGAGACAACAAAATCGGTTCTCTCCGCAGTAAACGGATGGCACGCCAACAGATGAATATCACTCGTAGTCGAAGATCAATCACCCCAAACTACAACACCAATTTTCTAACGAGATATCAAATTCGCAGTTTGGCCTGATCGACCATAGAATCAGTTGGCTGCACAGACACTGTGATTCCACTTTTCAGGAGAGACAATGACCGTCGAGTTCGCAAAATTACACGGCGCTGGTAACGACTACATCGCCATCGATGGTCGCGGTGTTGATCGCGATTGGGGTGCTCTGTCGAAAGAAATGAGCCTTCTCGCTTTCGGCGTGGGATCGGACGGAATCGTTCTCGTACAGGACTCCGAAGTCGCTCAGATCAGGATGAGGGTCTACAACCCGGACGGATCTGAAGCTGAGATGAGCGGGAACGGCATCAGATTGTTCTCGAAATTCGTCATCGATCGAAAGATCGCTCTCCCGTCTGAAGACGGCATGACTGTCGAGACGGGCGGCGGAGTACGAACAGTTTGGCCAACTATGGAAGGCGACAAGATGATCGCTGCCAAAGTGGCGATGGGCGTACCGACGTTCGTTCCTTCTGAGATTCCTGTGGACACCACGCAAACTGGCGATCTCGACATCATTAAAAAGTTCCCGATTCAAGCTGGTGATCGTGAACTCGAAGTTACCTGTCTTGCTGTTGGAAACCCGCACGCAGTTGTGGTTATGGAAGAATCAGTCGAAGATTTCCCGCTGGTTGAAGTAGGGCCTCATGTCGAGAGTCACAAGTTATTTCCAAACAGGATCAATTTCGAGATTGTGAACGTAATCAGTCGCTCGAAGATTCGAGCTCGCATATTTGAACGTGGAGCCGGTGAAACGATGTCGTCGGGCACGGGCTCAACAGCCTCAGCAGCGGCGGCACGTTCTCACGGTTTAGTTGACGACACAGTAGATGTGGTTGTCGATGGCGGAATGTTGCGAATTTCGTGGGACGAAAAAGGCGAGGCATTCTTGGAAGGCCCAGCTGTGGAAGTTTTCACAGGCGTTTGGCCCGACTAATTCGACTATTTCTTAGCACTAATAATCGACCGGGCAAGTCGCAGCGGTCGATTCTCTCGTTTACGATTGAACTGCCTTTGCGACATTGATCGTCAAACACCTTCAAAAGAACTAATAGCACCTAAAGCAACGGAACAATTCGAATGAAATTTGCTGAACGCGTTGAAAACCTCCCGCCTTATCTATTTGTGGGCATATCCAAAGCGATAGCCGCCAAGAAGGCGGAGGGCATCGAAGTAATTTCGTTCGGTATTGGCGATCCTGACATGCAGACTCCATCTCCAGTGTTGGATGCTCTGGTAGCAGGATCAAAAAAGCCAGCGAACCACAAATATCCAGAGACCGAAGGTCTTCCCGAGTTCCGAGCCCGAGTAGCGAAGTTCTACGACGATCGATTTGGCGTGAAGCTTAATCCTGCAACCGAAGTGATCAACCTAATCGGCGCAAAAGAGGGCATTGCCCACGCCCCAATGTGCTTCATTGATCCCGGCGACATTTCAATTAGTCCCGACCCTGCATACCCGGTTTACGAGATCGGCACGATGTTCGCAGGTGGTACGACCCACTTTGTGACGCTGAAGGAAGAAAACGGCTACCTAGTCGACTTTTCCGATATTCCGACCGACGTTGCGAAAAAGGCAAAAACTCTCTGGATCAACTACCCCAATAATCCAACAGGTGCGATCGCTCCTCTTAGCTTCTTCGATGAAGCGGTGAAGTACTGCAAAGAGTTCGATATAGCTTTGCTTCACGATGCTGCGTACACAGAGGTGACCTACGACGGGTACGTTGCCCCGAGTGTGTTGCAAGCAGAAGGTGCGATGGATATCGCTATGGAATTCCATTCACTTTCGAAGACAGCAAATATGACCGGCTGGCGTGTGGGCTTTGCTTCTGGAAACCCTGAGATGGTCAATGCGTTAATGCGTGTGAAGTCGAATATCGACTCCGGCTTATCGCAGGCGAATCAAGAGATGGGTATCGCTGCGCTAGATCTGCCGTCCGTATGGGTCGATAACAATAATGCGGTATATCAAAAGCGTCGCGACAAGGTAGTCTCTGTACTGAACGAGATTGGTGTTCCGGCTGTTGCCCCTAAAGGAGCTCTATACATCTGGACTCCAATACCAGAGGGTTACACTTCAGCCGAGTTCGCACAGAAGCTGCTGGACGAGGTAAACGTTGTTGTGACTCCGGGTAATGGATACGGACCCGGCGGTGAGGGTTACATTCGACTTTCACTGACTATCCCTGACGATCAGATCGATGAAGGACTTCGTAGGCTGGCGCAGCTTCGAGTCAACTCTTAGCTCGGAATTAGCCGGAAGCAAAATCGCCCATATGGCAAAAAAACGTACACATTCCACAGGTCCAGCTCGAGAAAAAGCGATTCTGGTGGGAGTCAGCGTGCGCAGCGAAGGCGATTACTGGGCGCTCGAGGATTCGTTAGCTGAACTTTCCGAGTTGGCACGTGCTGCCGGTGCGAATCCAATCGATCGCGTCACACAGACGATGAATAAGCCGTCGCGGACGTACGTTGGTAAAGGGAAGATCGACGAGCTTCAGCACATGGTGAAGCACACAGATGTCGATGTCGTAATTTTCGATGACGAGCTATCTCCGACTCAGCAGAAATCGCTGGAAGACAAGCTCGGTGTAAAGGTGATCGACCGAACGGCTCTGATTCTCGATGTGTTCGCCCAGCGAGCTCGTTCTCGTGAGGGTCGGCTACAGATCGAACTAGCGCAGACCGAGTATTTGCTGCCACGGCTTGCCGGTCAGTGGTCTCACTTGGAGCGACTTGGTGGCGGAGTCGGTACTAGAGGTCCGGGTGAAACCCAGATCGAAACTGACCGACGTCTGGTTCGTCGAAAGCTGTCACGGGTGAAAAAAGAGATCGCCCAGGTCGCTTCCCAGCGACATCAGCAGCGACTACAACGGACGGGCGGTGACGCCAAGATCGTTTCGTTGGTTGGGTACACAAACGCTGGAAAATCAGCTTTATTCAACAAGATCACATCTTCCGGTGTGATCGAACGCAATCAACTGTTCTCGACGTTGGATACGACAACGAGACGTCTCTATCTCCCCTCAGGGACATCAGCGACGTTGAGTGACACTGTTGGATTTGTTCACAAACTTCCTCCAATACTCGTAGCCGCGTTCCGGGCAACTCTGGAAGAGGCACTGGAAGCCGACTTGCTGATTCAAGTGGTCGATATTTCGAGTCCGTACGCAGCGGAGCAAGCGCAGGTCGTATCTGACCAACTCGCCGACATGGGAATTGAAGACACGCCTAGAATCTTGGTGTTGAACAAGTTCGACCTCGTAGCGGGTTCAGCCGAAGAACCTCTTAGTTTGAGCGTTCTTGACCAGCTCGACGTTTCACAATTTTCCCGAGTTATAACGACATCAGCAACAAAAGGCTGGGGACTTCCAGACCTACGGGACGCTATCGAGGCGGAAGTCGGCGTAGTTCAGGTAGAAGAAGAATTCGAAGATGCTGCCGATCTGATCGGCAACGAGGTTTAGTTCACGTTCTTCGGAGTTGGTGGGGTAGAACTACCAAAACATAACGTCGCACTATCCTTGTTATGTAAAGTAAGGAGTGCACTCAATCGTGATGTTACTGTCACCTACCGCTTTCCCACCGACCGATTTACGTGCACAACCGTACGTCTAAGCTTGCGGCACGAGCGTATGCTCATCTAGATAGTTAGCTCAAACTACAGACATCGCTTCACAGATTTTAGTCTGTTCAACTTTCAATCCGGCGTGTCCGGATTTCTAGCTCCCGGCATAACAAACAAAATGATATTTCCGTCAATACGTTCATATTCAACTCGGCTCTTCATTCTGCTAGCCATTGCTGTCACAGCTTTATTGGTTACCGCTGCGTGCGGTAATTCTGATGACGAAAGCCCGGCTTCTAGGAATGAAGGACCGGTCATACTCGCAGACGGCACGCAAGCGACACAGACGCCCCAGCCTATAGCTAACGAACCTGCTGCGGTTCCTGATGGCCTGCAAATCGTCTGGGAAACTTACTCGATCCTAGTACGTGAGTATGTGATTCGAGAAAATATCGATCCAGAAGTACTCGCCGAGGCGGCTGTGATCGGTATGTTGGATGCTTTGGATGACCGCTACACGGCCTATATCTCGCCTTCAACGTTCAAGATTGACCAAGATGGTTTCCAAGGGAACTTTGGCGGTATCGGCGCACAGGTCGAGGCATCGCCTGACCGTAACGGTGTAATTATTACGAAGCCACTGCCAAACACACCGGCTGAGAAAGCTGGTATCAAGGCTGGTGACCGAATTCTCGCCGTCGATGGGGAAGATGCTCTTGGATGGAGCGTTCTCGAAGCCGTAAACAAGATTCGTGGCGAAAAAGGCACGGATGTTGTGTTGACCGTCGAACACGTCGGCAGTCTCGATCCAGTTGACATAACTATTACCCGCGACACGATCGATGATCCTAGCGTGACGGTTATCGATGTTGCCGATACCGATTACGGTCGTATCCGAATATCACAGTTCACCGCAGAAACTCCCAAAGAGGTTCGAGAAGGTGTTCAACAGCTAATCGACGATGGCGCTAAAGGCATCATTCTCGACTTGCGAGGCAACCCTGGCGGCCTACTGTCATCCACAGTGAACGTCGCTTCTGAATTCTTGACTGACGGATTGGTTACCTACGAAGTCGATTCACGGGGAGATCGGGAAGAATGGAAAGTCAAAAAAGGCGGACATTTCCCAGATATTCCACTCGTGACGCTAGTCGATAATTTCTCTGCTAGCGGATCCGAAGTTCTCACCGGCGCATTGCAAGATCACGGTCGCACAGTTGCCATCGGAACTAACACGTACGGCAAAGGCAGTGTCAACCTACTCCGCGGGCTCTCTAACGGTGGTGGCGTGTACCTGACGATTGGCCGATGGTTCACTCCGAACGGCCGGGTGATTGAAGAGATCGGAATCGACCCTGACGTTGTAGTTGAGTTCGACCGAGAAGCAGGATCGGGTCTCAACTCACAGACGGCAGCGGGTGGAGATCCTCAGATTCAGGCCGCTATCAAACAGCTCGATTTCCAACTGGGACAGGTTTCAGCAGCACCGTAAGTGATCAAAATCACAGCACTAAGTGATAACCAATAATGCCCTCTCGTTTCACAAGAGGGCATTATTGGAGTCCTAAGGTATCGGATAAGTCGAAATGTTCACTAATTTCTGTGACTAACCCTCATCGCTGATTCGTGTTTGATTGCATAAGATTGAATAATGGCTGAAACCGACACACAACGCGCACTATCGACAAATCGACGCGCTCGCTACGACTATTTCATAAATGAAACGTTCGAAGCGGGAATGGTGTTACTCGGCTCCGAAATTAAATCGGCGCGCGAAGGGCGCATGAGCATCGCTGAAGGCTACGTTTACATTAAGAACGGCGAAGCTTGGCTCGAGAACGCTCACATTCCCGGCTACGCTCCTGCTGGCGAGCACGGTCAGCACGACCCTACCCGCTCGCGTAAGCTTCTGCTGAAGAAGAAACAGCTACAGTTTCTTGACGATCAAGCGCACCGCGATGGCCAGACTATTGTTCCATTGAAGGTTTACATCAGGAATAGAGTGGCGAAGCTGTTGCTTGGGGTTGGCACAGGTAAGCGTCAGGTCGACCGACGTAACACGATCAAAGAGCGTGACGCCAAACGCGAGATCGACCGAGCAATGCGTTCGAAGATTTAGCAAGAATTGCTTCTATCCGAGACTCTGGATTAACTCGTTCATCGTTGATCCCACCCCGATTGCTAGGCACGCGACCGCAATCCATTTAGCATCGTCTCGCTAGGTGTATTTTATTCACTTTACGCGTGTCGGGAATTGATTTCGAGCAACCAGAACAACAGTGCAAGCTCGATTGGCGCAAGTATTACCAAAAAGACATTATTCAATGCAACCCCCTTGCATTACGGCTGATCCTACTCCATTCAATCTTCGCTACTCTTCGTATTAATCACCATTCACTCGTAATGCCGAACGCTATAGACTTGAGGCTGTACTTGGGGACGCGTGGTTTCGACAGGGAGATCACCGCTCGATCGCGGGTCGTGGCGCCGTGCACCACGTAAAAAGCGGCAAAAACGTAAACGGCGAACGTGAATACGCCCTCGCTGCCTAAAGGGTAGCGACTTTCCTCTTACCTCCAGCCTGGCGAGTTAAGAATGAAAGACAAAATGCCGGGATGCGTTGTTTGGGTAGCTAGTGACAAACAACTAAGGCTCCACTAGCTGGTCGCCGCACTTGCTACGCCGATGGGGCGGGAGCGGCGACGAGATAAATACCGACGGCTACACTCGTAGAAGTCAAACCGGAAACCTTTCTGGACGGGGAGTTCGACTCTCCCCCGTCTCCACCAAGAACACAAAGCAACCGGCCTCATTCGTAAGGATGAGGCCGGTTCGCGTCGGTTCTGTCAGAACTCAGTGCTCCAGTCGAAATATGATCGACCTAAACACAACTTCGTCCCCTGTATTTAAGCCGACAGCTCGGTCATTAGAGTCGACCATTTCTCGGTGAATATCTCTCTTCGGTTCGATGCTGATATCCGTTGGTTACTAACTCTCGGGGCTCTCAAATAATTTCGTAGTTCGTCGAATGCTGTGCAGAACCGACTCGCGGATTCAAACTTGGCGAAGCCCAGCATCGGATAGTAACGCTGCTTGATTCCTCGATGATTCTGCTCCATTCGGTTGTTCAAATACTGATTATGTCGATGCAAGACTTTACGTCCGACGATCCAACGAATTGCCTTCGTGTAGGCAGGATGTTTGTCCGTCGTCATCCGTAACGGTTTCCGTACTGCATTGTCGATCAGGCGTCGCAAGAAACGTCGTGCGGCATCCTTATCTCGGTGCTCACTCAGCATCGAATCGAGCAGGTTTCCTTCTCGATCTATGGCTCTGTAGAGATAACGCCACCGACCGCCGACTTTGATGTATGTCTCGTCCAGATACCAGGAACGACCTGCCACACCTCGACGTTTTGCACGAAGATTCTCGTTGACCAACGGTGCAAACCTTAACTCCTATATCAGTTTCGTAACTGACTTCCTATCCACGTTGAAGAAGTAGTTCGGCAACGTCACGGAATCCGAGCTTATATCTCAGACGCCAAAGAACGGCGAGTAAGACGATGTCGTTCGGGAATTGGAGGTCATTGAACGGTGTGCCTGAACGTTCGTTGAAACGTCGATCACAGTCTCTGCAGTAGAAAGTCCGATAGCCAAGAGAGGTTCGAAATTTCCTATTGGATACGGACGTAGATTGTCAATGTGGGCAGGACATAAACAGATCTCCTCAGCAAATGAGGAATGATGCTATTCTGCCCCGACACTGAGTTCTGACAGAACCGATGAGCATCTC
>ENA-OREN01004587-OREN01004587.1-marine-metagenome-genome-assembly--contig:-NODE-4587-length-11964-cov-2.969799_pt1 | contig 11964 bp, 7 predicted proteins | sample MGYA00248624_ERZ508555 | MGnify/ENA primary metagenome ERZ508555 (study PRJEB26222, sample SAMN06267773) | marine metagenome | isolation source: Saanich Inlet, British Columbia, Canada | place...
CCGGCCAACGCTCGGCGGGCCGAACATCGCGCTCGCGCTTGGCCAAGCGGACGCTGTGCGAGTGGCCCAGTGGGTGGCCAATCCAGCGGCCGGTGAGCGCGACGCAATCAAGTTGGCCAACCCGGGCGCGTTGCCCGTGGCTCTCGACCGGATGCGACTCTCCAGCCAGCCGATCGGCGCGCCTGCGATGTTTGTATTCCCGCCGCTGAGCTTCATCGGCGCGAAGGCGGGACTGCCGCTCGACAGCCGCGCGCTGGGTTTCAGGCTCTCAGCGGCGCAGGGGGAAATTGGCTTGGCCGGTGCGGACGGTCGCTGGCTTGAGCGCATCGTGTACGGGCCTCAACCGGACGGCGGCCGCTTGGCCAAAAATCCCGGGATCATTATCAACGAAGTGATGGCAAACAACCGGACGACACTGGCCGACGAGGACGGCGATTTTCCGGACTGGATCGAGCTGCACAATCCCACCGCCGCGCCGGTGGACTTGGGAGGCTTTGGGCTGTCCGACGACTCGGCGCAGCCGTTCAAGTGGAGCTTCCCAAAAACCGCGATTGCGCCGGGAGAACACCTGCTCGTTTTTGCATCGGGGAAAAATCGGCGCGTGCTCCGCAAGCCCGCTGCCACCCCACAGCCCAGCATACCGGGCCTTCGACTTTGGCTCGACGCGACAAACACCGACTCGCTCACTGCCGACGCGGAGGGCCGCGTGTCGCGTTGGCAATCGACCACCGGTGTCACGGCCGCACAAACCGACATCGCCCGGCAGCCGCAACGGTCGACTGATCCGCTGAGCGGGATGCCAGTGTTGCGGTTCGACGGGCTGGACGACTGGCTGTCGTTTCAGTTGCTCAACGATGTTCGCACAGTATTCGTCGTCGCGCGCGAGGACGCCCACGTGACCAGCTCGTATCGTGCTGTGCTGGGGGAGAACAGCGCAGCGGACTTCACGCGGGGCGGTGACCGGGTTTTGTATTTTCACCCGCACAGCGGCTTCACCGAAGAGGACTCAGTCGTTCGCGTCAACGGCGCGCCGGTAAACCCCACGGCAGCGCGCTGGCCGAAGTCGCTTTGCCTCGTCACGAGCGTGGCGACGCGCCGGTTGCAAGCCAGCCTGATCGGCTCGGATCGGTTTTTGCCGGATCGCAACTGGCACGGCGACATCGGCGAGGTGCTGGTTTACAACCGCAAACTCGGTGACGACGAAATCGCCGCCGTCGAGGCTTGGCTCAAGGCCAAGTGGGCGTTGCCGGCGGCGGCGCTGCATGCCAACTTCAAGCTTGGCGACAGCGACGACGCTGTGATGCTCACCGAGCCGCTTGGCCAAGCCGCCACCACGCTATCGCTACCGCCGTGCCCTCCCGATGCCACAGTCGGCGTGGCTGCGGATGCGGTTGGCCAAGCGCTATTTGCGCGGGCGACCCCGGGAGCGGCCAATGTGGCCAAGCCGCTCGCCGGTTGGGCCGGTGCGCCACGCCTGGCCAAGCCGCCCGGCGTGTACGCCGGACCGATCGCCCTGCAAATTACGCCGCCGGGTTTTAAGGGCGAAGTACACTACACGCTTGACGGCTCCGTGCCCGGGCCGGAGGCCAAACGCTTCACCATGCCGCTCCACTTGGCCAAGCCGACGGTGGTTCGCGCGCGGGTTTTTCGTGTTGGCCACCTGCCGGGGCCGGTGGTCACGGCGAGTTATTTGATCGGCGAGTCGGCACGTTTTCCGGTTGTGTCGCTCTCCACCGCACCCCGGAATCTTTTTGAGATAAACCATGGCATTTACAGCGGCGACAACGCAAAGCGCGAGTGGGAGCGGCCGGCCTTTTTCGAGTGGTTCGAGCCAGATGGCCGACGGGCGATCAGGCAAGCCGTTGGGATGCGGATTCACGGTGGGTGGTCCCGGCATTACGACCAAAAGTCGCTGCGGCTCTACGCCCGCAATCGGTACGGGGAGAGCACACTCGATCACCGTTTTTTTCCCGAACTGGGGATCGGCACGTTCAGGCGGTTGCTGCTTCGTAACTCTGGAAACGGCTGGAAACTGGCGTTCATGCGCGACGCGATCGGTCACGAGTTGGTGCGCGGGATGGGGCTGGACTCGCAGGCGTGGCGGCCGTCGATCGTGTACCTCAACGGGCGCTACTGGGGCATTCACAATCTGCGCGAACGGATCGACCGGCACCACCTCGCCAGTCATCACGGCGTCGCGCAGGACGGGATCGACCTACTGCAAAACGGCATCCGGGCAGGCGACAAGGAGCATTGGAAACGCCTCGAGCGTTTGTTCACCGGGCCGACGGAAACACCGGCCGGATGGATGCCCGCGCTCGAGCCGTTCGTCGATCTCGACAACCTGTTCGACTATGTCATTGCCGAGGTGTTTCTCGACAACCGCGACTGGCCGCTGAACAACAAGCAACAGTGGCGGCCACGCACGGCGGCGGGCCGCTGGCGATGGATCCCGTACGACATGGACGGTATCCTCGGCACCGGCGGCCGGCAGCCTTCGGTCAACTCGCTGCGCGGGAAAATCCTGTACCTGCCGGTCAAGCGGCCGCCGCTGTTTGTCTCGATGATGCAGGCGCTGCTCAAGGAACCGCGCGGCCTCGAGCGCTTCGTGCACCGGTACACGACACATATGCAAACCACGCTAAGCCGGGCACGCCTCCTGCGGGTAATCGACAACAAGCAGGCGATCCTCACCCCGGAAATGGCGCGGCACATCGCGCGTTGGCAGCCGACGGAAAACAGCAACCCGCAGTCGGCGTTGCCGCTTCGCAACAGTGGCGACTGGCTGGCAGAAGTGCAGGTGCTGCGCGACTACGCCGAGGCGCGGCACGAGCACGTCTGGGCGGATTTGCAGACTTCGTTCAAGCTCGGAGAACCGGCGATACTGCAGGTGGGCAACGTGCCAGGGCTGCTCGACGTCGAGGTGGAAGGACTCTCCTTGCCAAAGGCTGGCGGCGACTGGGGCGCCCGGTTTTTCACCCGGTTGCCGATGCGGTTGTCGTTGCGCTTGGCTAACGGCTGGCGACTAGCTGGCTGGGGTAACAACACCGGCCCGGGCGACGACGGGCGGTTCATCCTCGACGAAGACACGATGCTGCGGCCGCAACTGGTTTTCGAGCCCGCGCATCGGCCGATGTTTCAGTCGATCGAGCTGGAGCAGGGCGACCGGCTACGACTTGTGTTTTTCGGCATCGTCGGGCGGACGCATCACGTCGAGGCGTCGGCCGATCTCGCCGATTGGCAGCGACTTAAAACCATCGCCGTACCAGGCAACAAGTCGCAAAGCATCGCCATACCGCTTGGCGACGAGCCGGGTCGGCGGTTTTTCCGGATCATCAGCGACCCCGACTAAACCAAGCCATCCTCTGCGAGATTGCCAAGCCTAGCTGCATAGGTTATGACGGCCCATATGGACTTCAAGATTACTGCCACTGTCGGGTTGCTCGGGTTGGCATCAGGATTGTCATTCACACAAGAAATCAACCTGGACATGAAGAATTCTGTCAAGGTCAGTTTCGACTCCGAACACGGCAAGTCGTACAAGGTTTATTCCACAACTGATCTTTCAACGAAGAAGTGGAACTTGCTCGGTGGGCCGGTTTCCGGGGGCGACGAGGGAGTTGTCTTTTTTCACGAGACGGAAAACGACCAAAAACTATTCTTCAAAGCCGAGCAAATAATGGCCAACCCGGACGGCAGCGGCGGCGAAGCCATGTTGCCGGATGGTTTTCCTACGCCCACGAAGGAGTGGCCGGTGGTCTTGTGGGATCCCGACAGTACACCCAAACGATTCAAGACAATCGACAAATGTTTTGACGAACTGACCGACGGCAGCAGTTTATATTTCACGGGGACTCACTCCCTGCCCCCGAACCGGCTTAAGATTCAGGGTAAACGCGACATCACCATTCACGGGTTGGGCAGCAACAAGCTGGAACTCGCAACTCCGGGAGATATTCTCATAATCAAAGACAGCAGCAACATCCGGGTGACAGGTGTGTTCTTCAATGGAAAAGGCCCCAACCCGAAGATGGACAATCCTTATTTTGCCATGATTCACTTGAGCGGGGTCAACAACCGGATCGAGGTTTCCCGCTGTTCCTTTTCTGACTTTGGCTCGCATGGCGTGAGCCATTTGTATGGAGCGAAACGATCCAAAAATGTCACTGTTTCACACTGCTCATTCCGAAACGGGGGCAACGCATTTCACCCTAAATTGAAAATAGACGGAACCGCCATCAGTGGAATCGGATCCGGCTGGATCATCAAAAACAACACCATTGAGAATTGCCTGCGCGGCATCGAGATCGAGGGCCGGGGGATGGAGCAGTCTCAAATTATTATATCCAACAACCATCTCCGCGAAATTTGGAACGAGGGTATCATGCTGTTCGCCTCATCGGACGAATCAAACCTCTATAGTAAGATCATCATCTCCAACAATTTCGTGAACTGCATCACCCCAAGGCCCGACGGCGTGCCGCACCAGACCTGCATCGCCATGCAGGGCGGCGAAAATATGATTATTTCCAACAATATAATTTATGATTCCCCGAAGGCGTTTACGGGTATTGGACTGAACAGCGCCATGGCCGACATACGGAATTGCGTGGTCGAGGGAAACATTGTTTCCGGTGTTGGGGGCTGGGGAATACAAGTCACCGAGAAGGCGGGAAGACCCTACCGGTGCGAAGGGGTTGTCGTAACGGGGAATCACGTCTTCGACACCGGTTCCTTCGGAATGTTTATCAACGGAAGCGGACACACCATCCACGGAAATCTTGTCAAAAATAGCAGGTCAGCAGGAATCAACTACTCAGGCCGCAGCGAGGGGCCGCCGACCAGCATCATGCACAACACGGTTAGCGGAAATCTGGGAGATGGAATTCGTCTTTCCTCGGAGGCGACGCACGCCATCATCGCCTATAATATTCTTTCCGGAAACAAGGAGAACAAAATAATCATGAACTCAAAAAAGAACGTTATCAGGGATAACATATCGTTTAATTTTTGACACTGCCCGTTTTTCGTTGCCTCAAGCGCTTTGCGGGGATTGAATCCTCCGCGACCTGACCGATCCGGATGGACCAAGCCAAGCCCAGGGGAATGATACGTTGGCCGCTTTTGCTGGCGGCGCTTAGCCTTGCACTTGGCCAAGCCGGCTGCGGGCCGGGCGAACCCGAGCCGCCCCACAACCCACAACCCAAGCCGCGACCGGCCCCAGAAGTCGAAACCCGCACGCTGCACAAGCTCGCCGACACGGACGACACCGACGCGCTGCGCCGCGCGCTCCAGCTTGGCCAACCGATCGAGGCGCTCAACGCGCTTGGCCAAACGCCGCTGCACGTCGCTGCGATCAAAAACAAGCCGGCCAACATCGGTGTGCTGCTGGCTTTCCGCGCGAATCTCCACGCCAAGACGCAAAAGGAAAAAGTGGACGCGCTCTACCTCGCCTGCGCTCACGACAGCCGAGACGCCATAAAACAGCTCGTGGCCAAGGGTGCCAAACCCGACTCAACCGCGCCCAACGGCTGGACCGCCGTTCACGTAGCGGCGATCAACGGCCGAGACGCCGTGCTCCAGTTGCTGCACGACCTCGGCAAAGATTTGAGCCCACTCTGCCCCGACGGCACGCCTCTCGACTTCGCGCGCATCCACAAGCGCGACGCCACCGTGCAACTGCTCACCCGGCTGGGCGCGAAAAAAGGCGCGACGCTATCTGTGCATTTGGCCGCGCGCCACGGCGACATCGAGGCGCTCAATGGCTGGGTGAAGCGCAACCGGGCCAATGTTCATTTTCGTGCCAAAAAAAACCGGGCCACACCTCTACACTGGGCCGCCGAGACCGACCAGGCCGAGGCCGCTGAGTTGCTGCTGAACCACCGCGCTGACAAAACGGCACGCACCGACGGCGGCTGGACCCCGCTCCACTGCGCCGCCGCCAAGGGCAGCACGAACGTCATCGCGCTGTTGCTCAAGCGCCGCGCCCCGGTGAACGCCATCAGCCAAAGCGGCACGCCGCTGGACCTGGCCAAGGGCTACCAGCAGCCCGAAGCCGCCGCCCTACTCCAAGCCAAACGCGGTCGCGCCGGTCGCGAGTTTTCCATCCACATGGCCGCCGCCAAGGGGGATGCCATCGCCGTGCAGACGTTCATCCGGCGTGGCATCAAGGTGAACACCCCCGGGCCGCTCCACAAAAGCACGCCGCTGCACTGGGCCGCCGGCGCGGGCAAGGTGAACACAATGGAGACGCTGATCTCGCTCGGGGCCGACGTGGACGCTTTGAGCGACAGTAACGCCACGCCGTTGCACCAAGCCGTGCTGCAACACCGCCCCGAGGCCGTGAAACTGCTCATCCGCAACAACGCCGACTTGAACAGCCAAAACAAATCCGGCTACACGCCGCTGGATTACGCGACAGCCAACGGCCGGCCCGACCTCGCCGAGTTGCTGCAAACCGCCGGAGCCGTCCCCGGAAAATCGCTTTAGCGCTCAGAGTGGAGCGTTGGCCAGCGTATCGGCGACGTGGCCAAGTTGCTCTTCGGTCAGCTCCGGATAAATCGGGATGCTCAAAACCTCCCCCGCCATTTTTTCACAAACCGGCAGCACCTCGCCGAAGTTGGGCAGATGCGCAAAGCACTCCTGCTGGTGCAGCGCCACCGGATAATAAATCGCCGAGCCGATGTTGTTCGCGGCCAAGTGCGCCTGCAGCGCGTCGCGTTTGCCGTTGGCCACGCGGAGGGTGAACTGGTTCCACGTGTGGCCGCGCCCTTCGATTTCAGCTGGCAACACAAGCCGCCCCTCGGCGACGTGATCGCACTTGGCCAAGCGCTCGAGGTACTGCGCGGCGTTCGCGCGTCGCGTGGCAAGGTAGCCGGGGAAATGGCCCAGCTTGACCCCGAGCAGCGCGGCGTGCAGCGGGTCCATCCGGAAGTTGCCGCCGATGGCCTTGTGATAATATTTCGGCGCACCGCCGTGCACGCGAAGGATGCGCGCGCGCTTGGCCAAGCCGTCGTCGTCGGTGGTGATCATGCCGCCGTCGCCGAAGCCGCCGAGGTTTTTGGACGGGAAAAAACTGAACGCGCCCAAGTCGCCCATCGTGCCGACCGATTGGCCGCCGAACGTCGCGCCCATCGACTGCGCGGCGTCCTCAAGCACGGCGAGGTCGTGCTCCTTGGCCAGCCGCTGCACGCCGTCCATGTCCGCCGCTTGGCCGAACAAATGCACCGGGATGATCGCCTTGGTTTTGTCGGTGACGCGGCCGGCGGCGGCGGCGAGGTCGATGTTGAAATCGGTGTCGATTGAATCGACGAACACCGGCGTCGCGCCGGTGCGGGCGATCGCGCCGGCGGTCGCAAAAAACGTGAACGACGGGCACAGCACCTCGTCGCCGGGGCCGATGCCCAGCGTCATCAGCGAAAGCAGCAGCGCGTCGGTGCCGGAGCTGACACCGATGGCGTGTTTGGCCCCGACCGACTCGGCGGCGACCGACTCAAACCCAGCCACCTCCGGCCCGAGGATGAACTGCGACGAGTCGAGCACGCACGCGAAGGCAGCCTTCAACTCGGCGGCTAGCGGCTGGTTTTGTGCGCTTAGATCAAGCAGCGGGACGTTGATCGGTTCTCCCATCGGCGCGGCATATTCACCGGCAGCGCGCCCAGGCGCAAGCGCATTGCCGTTGACACCGCCCCACCGCGGGCCGACGCTGCGGCTGTCCGACCCATGAAACCGATTTTTTCCATCCTTGCGTTCGTGTGCGCGACGTCGCTTGGCCAAGCGGCCGAGCCAACCACGCTGAAACTGCACTGGGCCAAAAACATGCTGACGATCAGCGGCGCGCATCTGCCCGGCGGCGAGATGAAAATCCACTATCTCGAGGCGTATTGCCGGGACAACTCGCAGACGACAAACTGGGGGAGGCACACCGTCGTCGGCCACAAGACGCGCTTGGTTTCGCGCAGCAACGACGGCTCGCAGATTCGGTTGCACTGCGACGTGAACGACGGCGTGACGGTCGAGCACGTCATCACCGCCTCACACGACGAGATCGATTTTCGGCTCACCGCGCACAACCCCACGACCAGGCGCTCCGAGGCGCATTGGGCGCAGCCGTGCATTCGCGTCGGTAAATTCACCGGCACCGGAGCGGACGCGACCGCCGACAAATACGCCTACATCAAAAAGAGCTTTGTCTATCTCGACGGCAAGCGGGCGATGATGCCGACGCAGGGCTGGGCGACCGAGGCGCGCTACATCCCAGGGCAGGTTTGGGCCGGGCCGGGCGTGCCGCGCGCCGATGTCAACCCGCGCCCGCTGCACCCCGCTGTGCCGGGCAACGGGCTGATCGGCTGCTTCAGCGGCGACGGCTCGATGATCTTTGCCACCGCGTTCGAGCCGTATCAGGAATTGTTCCAGGGCGTGATCCGCTGTCTGCACAGCGACTTCCGGCTGGGCGGCCTCGCGCCGGGCGAGACGTTGGAGATCACGGGCAAAATCTATCTCGTAAAAAACGACGAGGCCGCGCTGCTGAAGCGTTACCACAAAGATTTCCCCACGCACAAGGCACTGCATCGGCGGGGAGAAAAATGATTCGCCTGAGCAGGCGCGGCCGGCTTGTTGAATCTGCTGTTTTTTGTGGCGAACGGCTTGACTTGACCCGATGTGCCGGCGATAAAAGTCGCGCTTCATGTTGGAGGATTCAACTGCAAGACAACCACTTTCGAACAAGGAGAAACGAGACCTGGACGTCGAGATCGGCTTTTTGGAGGGTCTCACCAAGCGTGACCCCCAGTATGTTGAGGCGCTCCAGTTGCTCGGGGACAACTACACAAAGCGCGACCGCTTCCACGACGGGCTGACCGTCGATGAGCACTTGTCCCAGCTTCTCCCTGAGGACTCGATGGTCTATTACAATCTCGCCTGCAGCTACTCGCTCACCGATCGAATCGACGAGTCCATCACCGCGCTCATCAAGGCCGTCCACCTCGGCTACGACGACTCCCAGTGGATGGACACCGACCCCGACCTCAACAACGTCCGCACCGACCCGCGCTATCAGCGGATTCGGCGCCAACTGGAGGTCAAGTTCAGCAGCCACTGATCCGCGCTCCGCGCCATGAATGTCACCCACCAGGGCAAGTCCCGGCATTACCGGACGGTCTGGTTTGACAAGGCGCGCAACCGCGTCCGGCTCATTGAGCAGCGGCTGCTCCCGCATAAATTCAAAGTCGTCTCCACCGCCGACTACCGCGAAACCGCCCGGGCCATCACCGACATGATCGTTCGTGGCGCGGGCGCGATCGGCGCTGCGGCGGCTTACGGGCTCGCGCAGGGCGCACGGGCTTTTCGCAGGGGTGGACTCAAGGCGTTCGAGCGACACTTGGCCAAGGTGCACCACACGCTCGCCGAGGCGCGCCCCACCGCCGTCGATCCGCTCAACGCCATGCGCGGCATGCTGGCACAAATGACCGGCGACACCGTTGCCGGGCGGCAGCAGCAGGCCTTGGCCGCCGCCGAACAATTCGCCGAGGATGACATCGCCCACTGCAAAGCGCTTGGCCAACACGGCGAACCGCTCATCCGCGAGGGCGCGCGTGTGCTGACCCACTGCAACGCCGGCTGGCTGGCGTTCGTGGACGTCGGCTCCGCCACCGCACCGATGTACGCCGCACAGGCCAATGGCAAATCTTTCCATGTTTTTTGTGACGAGACACGGCCGCGCTCGCAGGGCGCCATCCTCACCGCTTGGGAACTGGCGCAGCAGGGCATCGCGCACGACATCATCGCCGACAACGCCGCCGGTCATTTGATGCAGCGCGGCGAGATCGACCTCGTCATCACCGGCAGCGACCGCACGCTGGGCCGCACCGGCGAGGTGGCCAACAAGATCGGCACCTACACCAAGGCCGTCCTGGCCAAGCGGCACAGCATCCCGTTTTACGTCGCCATCCCGCTCTCGACCATCGACTGGGAACTCGAGTCCGGCCAGGCCATCCCGATCGAGGAGCGCGCCGGGGACGAGGTGCTTAGCGCTTGGGGCGTGACGCCGAGCGGCCGTCGGCAGCAGGTGCGTCTGGCCAATCCCGGCAGCAGCGCGCGCAACCCGGCCTTCGACGTTACGCCGCCGGAACTAATCACCGGTATCATCACCCCGCTCGGCATTTTCAAGCCGCGCCAACTCTGGAAACACCGCGCCAAGCTTGGCCAAGCGGCTGCGATTTGCTGACCGAACACGCGGTTGGCCAAGCGCAAAATAACCCGTTGCGTGGCCATGGGGACAGATGTAAGTTCCTCCTTCACTGTCAAATTTACCCAGTAAAACAATGAAAAAACAAACATCCCCCACCACCGTCGCCGGGCTGGCCTTGGCCACCCTGCTTTCCTGCGGAAGCGGCTTGACCAAGGCCGAGCTGCACCACGACTTGGCACACCAAATCGAGGCTGAGCTGGTTCAGATCGAAGTCGATGCGCTGCTTGAGAAATTCAAGGAACTGACCAAGCGCACCCATCAACTGGAACTGGAGCGAGTCAATCTGGAGGTGGAAGCCGAGACGGCGCGGGGCGAAGAGGAACGCGCCGAGTTGGAGCAGCACCTACGCAGAGCGCACATGACACAGGAACGACTGGAACACTTGCGCCGTGAGACCCGGGAGAAACTCCACCACATGGCCGCAGAGCTGGCCCATCATCCCCGCGAGCACGGCGAGGAACGGGAGCAACAACACACCGCTGAGGGCTTCAGGGAGCGCCTGCACCATCTCGAGCGGCAGATTGAGGAACTGCGCGGTGCCGGCAAGCACGACCGCTCCGATCAATTGGAACGCCAAGCCAATGAAATCCGCGCACACCTGAAGCAACAGGAACGCCGCGGCCGTGAGGGTCTCGGCGAGCGGGAGCATGCCCAGGCTGAATTGCGGGCGCATTTCGAGCAACTGCAGGCCAAACGCCGCGAGGCGATCGAGCACCTCGAGGAATTGACGGTCGCAGCCAAGCAGATCGAGGGCGACGGTGAAGAGGCCCAGGCAAAACGCCACAAACTCGACGATCGCGCTGGCGAAGTGAAGGCTCACCTTGGCGAACTCACGGAGCAACTCGAGGAACTCGAACACGCCTTCCAGGAACGCCGCCGCGGCGGGGAACACAAACGCGAGAAGCGGGAGGGACGCGAACGTGAAGAGGAGCGCGAGGAGTAACCCCTCCGCGTTACTTTTTCTCCTCGATCGCCCTGGCCAGATTCGCGATCTCGCCGCCCAACCGGAGGCGGGTCATCTTGGCGTTGAGTATCACGCTCACAAGGCGCAGAACTCAAGGAAGCAGTCGATGTCCGGCAACTGATGCAACCGCCGACTACAATGAACTCAACGCTTCAAGAGTTGCATTATCCCAATATCTAAAATGAAGGGCGGCATAAACTCTTCTAGACCTTAGTCATGCCAGCCTCTTTTACGATAATTTACTTTGGATCGCGTTTATAAATAAAAGGTACGGTGAACGAATTAGTGATAAAATTTGGTTCGGCTCTAAATTCAAAAGTGTATTTTTTATATTAAATATCAAAGAATTTACTGATTCAAAACTTGGAGCAGCATTTATATTTTCAGGAATTATTGGAAATGTTACTGATAGGATATTTTTAGGTTCTGTTGTTGATTTTATTGATTTTAGAGTTTTTCCTATATTTAATTTTGCGGATTCTTTCATAAACATAGGTGTTTTTCTAATTGTGCTTAGTGCAATAAGGGAATATATGAAACAAAAGAAAAAACTTCTTAAAACAAAGTCTTAATGATAACCTTTTAATATTTTATACTATTATCTTTTATCTAATGGATAAAGAACTTAAATTTATTATTGATGAAGTAAAGAAATATGATAAACGGGTAGATGTATCTATCATTGAAAAATCATATGATATAGCAAAGGATGCTCATCAAGGCCAAAAAAGAATGTCAGGTGAGGATTTTC
>ENA-OREN01004590-OREN01004590.1-marine-metagenome-genome-assembly--contig:-NODE-4590-length-11953-cov-7.182300_pt1 | contig 11953 bp, 15 predicted proteins | sample MGYA00248624_ERZ508555 | MGnify/ENA primary metagenome ERZ508555 (study PRJEB26222, sample SAMN06267773) | marine metagenome | isolation source: Saanich Inlet, British Columbia, Canada | place...
TGCAAGTCAATTGGTGATATGATGATAAAGATACAATTTGGAGACCCCTCGTTGGACAATCACTTCTTCGAAAAAAATTTGGCTCTGTTGAAAGACCATGTTTCATGGCCTGTAAATATCCACAGTGAGCTATCGAAAAAAATCACTGTTCTCGATGCCAATTCTGGGAAGCCCACCGCCCAGCATGAAAACATTCTGTTGCACAGCAAATACGACCCAGAAAAAGAAGGGGTTGATTTCGCCAAAAACATCCCACCGGGAAGCCGGGTATGTCTGTATGGATTTGGTCTCGGTTATCATCTACAACCCTTATTGGAAAAGATGGGTCCCGATGGTTTTTTACTGGTGATTGAACTCAATCCGGATATTTTAGCAGCCGCATTAAAAATAAAAGATCATACGCAACTTTTTCAAAATAACCGGTTTAAACTCATTTTTGGAGTCGACGAATCAAAAGTTTCCGATGAAATATCGCGGAAAATGCAACACATCTCAGAAGAGGACTCTGACAAACTTGAGATATTGTTTCATACTCCGTCTTTCAAGTGCATACCCGATAATTTTACAGCTTTAAAAAATGCCCTGGAAATATTGTTAATGGAACGAAGGTTCCCTGCTATGTTCCGCGATCTGGAACAAGGCAATGTCTCACGCAACGAAGAGAAGGTGAAAAAATCTCCAGGCATCAATTCTTTAAAGAATGTTCACTCAGGGCGGCCCGGCCTTATGGTAAGTGCCGGCCCCTCTCTTGACACTGTATTGCCTTACCTTAAACACCTACAAGATAATTTTGTCCTAACTTGTGTCGACACGGCATTTCCTGTTCTCCTTAAAAATGGAATACATCCTGAATATGTTTTTTCTCTTGATCCGCAATATGAGAGTGCTTTCCATTTTGCAGGATATACAAAAGGCTCTACGAAATTGGTTTTCACACCCACCGCGAACCACAATGTATTAAAAAATTTTTACGGTGACTGCTTCGTGATCTACAAAGAAGGTCATGCGCTTGGTCAACACGAGGAAATAGAAAAAAAAGGAGTTACCCAAGCAGGCGGTTCGGTGGCCTGTCTAGGTGTCGATGCTTTAATTCAATTCGGATGCGACCCCATCTTTCTAATCGGACAGGATTGCGCATTGACTGGTGATCGTTATTATTCAAAACACAGCCGGTTCAACCAGCAACTCTTCTCTCAAATAGCGGGTTCCGCACAACTTAATTGGTTGCATCAGGAAAAATTCCAGAAAAAAAAGCCCGTGAAGATAAAAAATACGTATGGGAATGATATGCTGACCGACCAATTGATGTACAGCTATTTGCGCAATCTGGAAGAAATCTCCATGCAAAATAAAAACACTCGAATATACAATCTATGCTCACAGGGAGCTGCGATAGAGGGTGTCGACCCTCTCTACTCCATTAGCGAATTAAAGCGTTGGTTTTCGTAAGAGTCTAACCATGAATCAAAACAGAAAATTTATTAAATACCTGCCGCATTTAGGACTCCTAGCCTTGATCGTTTTTTTTATCACAGACACTACACCAATAATCCTATCTGCCTCAAATTCGGAAAAAAGTTTAAAGAAGATGGAAGGTAGTCATAAAGAAGGTAGCCACAATGAGGGTAGCGACAGTCAAAATATTACGCAGGAAGAAAAAGAAAAAAGGATGGGCATCTTCCACTACAACGAAGGCAACAAAAGTTTCAAGGAAGGCCGGTATGATGAGGCCATAATTAATTACAAAAAAGCACTCCATCATAATGAGACCCTCAAAGAGGCCGCTATAAACCTGAGTACCGCTTATATGAAAAAATCAAATTTTGACGAAGCGTTAGAAACCTTAAAGGTGGGAATGGAACTTGACTCGACAAATCCGCATATCCATTACAACTATGCCTGTTATTACTCTTTAACCGATCAGCCTAAAGCTAGTATGGAGAAATTACAGGAAGCCGTTCGTTTGGGATTCACCAATTTTAAACAGATTGAGACAGACCCTGACTTGGAAAAACTCCGACAATCGCCTGAGTTTAAAAGCGGGGCTCTCACATAAAACACCAAAATTTTATTTGAGTGGAATCAGGGCGACCGCACCCGAGGGGTTGATCTTTAATCCAACCTCACCTTTTAATAGCGATAGCATGGGTTTGCCGATGTATTCCCTTCGCCAGCCTTGCAGAAGAAAATTTTCATCCATATCCAGTTTTTGCTCAAAGTGGGTAGCGAATCGGTGTATCCGTTTGCGGTCTGCCAGAACACTGGGTTCGATTTTCAATTCTTCGGAACGAATTTGCACGAAGGCAGACAATAGTTCTTCGATGCCACGCATGGTGGAATAGCCATCTGATTCTGGCAGTATAGGCAAATCACCTTCAGCTACAGCATTTCCCTTCTCAATCGCTTTTATGATCGCAGCTCCACTTTTGCCCACTTCTTTATGGTAGAACCCTCTTAGAGACGAAAGCTCTCCTGCTTCACGCGGCATTTTCCGGGCAATTTCCAGCAACGTTTCATCGCGTACAATGGACTTGGCCAGACAGTCTCGGGATACAGCAACATTTTCTCTCCAGGCCGCCAGTTCTCTTAGCACTGCCAGATTTTTGGGTTTCAAACTTCGCAAACTTTTAATTTTCAAAAAACGCTTTTGAGGATCGGGCAAAGCAAACGTTTCTGGATCTTCCCAGATTTTCACTTCCCCCGCGACCCAGTCGTTTCTCTTCAACTCCGTTAGTCTCTCAATAAGCCTTTCATAAGCGGGCATGAGATAGCGAACATCATCGATGGCGTACTGTATCTGGTTCTCACTTAAAGGGCGTCGGCACCAGTCAGTATAAGTCTCCGACTTATGAATGTGCTTGCCCAAAGCTTTTTGTATTAACTTGGCAAATGAAATTTGTGATCCCCAGCCTACAAGAGCAGCGGCAACCTGAGTATCAAACACCGGCGGGATAACCTGTCCGCAAAGACGCACCAGGATCTCCAGATCTTGACGAGCTGCGTGAAACACTTTTATTTTGCTGGGATCTTTTAGAATCTCCAATAATGGAGTCAAATCTTTCAGTAGGACGGGATCGATCGCCCCGCACCCCTCTTTTCCCGCAACTTGGATGAGTCCGATACGATGAAAATAGGTTCTTTCACGTACAAACTCCGTATCAACAGCAAGAACATCGGATGACTCCAAGCTCTTACAAAAATCGTTTAACTGGTCTGAAGTTGTTATATACATAGATTTTAAAATAAATGGCCAATAAACGGCGCAGGGAAAAAAAGATTATATTTGATTATAGTTAGCATGGATAGGGTTAATAACAAACGTTTATGGAATAAAAAAGGCACAACGACTTAGTCGCTGTGCCTCAATAAAAACCTGAACCCCGGCTTGATTATCTATCTGCTAGCTGAAACTCGTCTTTCTCAAAAACTTTATTAGCCGTATTGCTGGAACTACTTTCTTTATCCGTAAAATCGATCAATTTCTGTTCCCCATCTTTCCAAAACCTAGTGCTCAGCTTTTTTGGGGATAATACTTTTTTTAGCTCACCTTTGGCGTCGAAAACTTTGACTTCGTAGAACATAACGCGCCTCGCCTCCAAAAAATGTCTTCAATACCTTGTTTTTAAAAGTACTAATCAAACACTTAAACAAGATTTATCCTGCAAAACACATTCACCATAAAATTAAACATTTTCATTGTCAAGAAAATAAGTTCAATTATTTCAATGGTTAAACTTAAAATTACCATAAATCATATTAGATTTACTCTAGTGATTTTTTTGCTATCCGCTTGAATCGTTTTAGTACATAAAAAACCAATCGATTTTTTTTCAAAAAGCTAACGAAAAAACATATTTTCCCCATGACCGATTTATCTAAATATTTGATTTTAAAGAGTAAACTCAAGGAAAACCATACCACGAAAAGTTCTGATTTTTCATTGACTTTCAACATTGCATCCCCTATCTTTACACTGTACTTTAAGGAGTGCTTAGATGAGTTTTTCTCCACCCTTTTCCATTGAGAAACGATGAAAATATTGGGAATGGACACATCCTCACCTTCAGGAAGTATCGCTCTTCTGGATGATAACGATATCGTTTCCGAGTCAGTGGTAGAAGGCTCACCCGCCTATTCCGACAAGCTGTTATTTGAGATCGATGCCATACTCAATAGCTCTGGAACAAAATTAAATGACATTGACGGTTTTGTCATTACCACGGGTCCAGGGTCATTTACTGGACTCAGAGTGGGAATCAGTTTGCTCAAGGGCTTTATTCTGGCAACGGAAAAACCTTTCGCATCGGTGAACACTTTGGAGGCCTATGCAGAAACAGTACAACCAGGCCCTTACGTTATTTGTCCGGTTTTGGACGCTAGAAAAAAAGAGGTCTATACCGCCTTGTTCAACTCTGAAAACGATCAATACGTAAGATCAACTCCCGATCAAGCCATATCAGCAGCCGATCTATGCGACCAAATAAAGCAACCCACTGCATTCGTGGGGAATGGATTGGATGTTTACAAAGATGTCTTCACATCCTGTCTTAAAGAAAAATTTGTACACAACGTGCCTACAAAAAACCTAACTGTTGCGGCCAGTGCAGTTTTAATCGCCAACTTGAAAGAAAACCTGCATTACGACTTGGATTCTCTAATGATTAATTACGTCCGACCGTCAGAGGCAGAATTGAGTTATACAGCTCCTAAATAAGAAGGAGGAAGAATGAATATCAACCCTGATTTACTCGAAAAAGTCCAAAAAGAAAACGAAGAGTTTCGTGGCCTCTACCAGGAACACACCTCGCTCAAAAAAAAGGTTGAAGCATTAAACAAAACGAAGATCCTTACTCCAGAACAAGAAGTAGAAAAGAAAAAACATCAGAAACAAAAACTGAGCCTCAAAGACCGAATTGAAAAAATCCTGAGCGAATATCAATCAAACATCCACTAATCTTAGGAAATATATGAGAGATGAACTGACCTCCCTTATAGAAACAAAGGGGATCTCCCACCCATCCCCGAAGTCCTTATAAACCTAAAAAAGCGCGTTAACGATCCTGATTGAGATATTATTGAAATTTCTGCCATCATTGAAACCGAGCCGGTTTTATCGGGGCGATTGATCCAACTTTCCAACAGCGTGCTTTTCGGAGGCGGGCGGGAAAAATCCGTTGATGTTCAGGGCTCTATAATGAGACTGGGCATTAAAATGGTTCTAGACCTCACCTATACCGTTTTGCTTCCCGGAGTATTCAGAAAACCAAAAAACTTCAATCAGTTTAACTTCTGGACTCATTCACTGGGTGTTGTTTATCTCACCCGTTCGCTTGCACATATTGTAAAAATATCTTACGAGGAAATTGAGTTCGCCTATATTTGTAGACTGATGCACGATGTAGGTATTCTTGTTTTTGATCACCTTATCCCAGATCAATACACGGAGTTATTGGAAAGCATCAAATCGACCGACCGCACTCTGGCTGAACATGAAGAAGAAACTTTTGGTATCACCCACGCTGAACTCGGAAAAAGGTTTATTGAGAGATGGTGGCCAGTTTCTCCCGACATGGTAAAGGCAATTGGAACGCACCATGATGACACGGGCACGGATGGGAACGTAAAACATATTGCACATCTTCTGACAACAGCCAATTTGCTCGCGAATCAGAATGGATTCGGAAATGGTATCGTGCCTGGAGATGCAGCACCCTTGGAATACAGCGTGCTGGTTAAGCTTGACTTGGATTTTGATGAACTGGAAATTCTAATCGAAAATATGAAAGAAAGATTGGACGCTGCTAAGTCGATCCTTAAAGGAAGTTAAGCAAATATTACGCACTCATCAGTCGCAATAAAAACTTTAAGGATACTGCAGTTTGAGCTGGCGATAAGTCTCCGATAACACCTACCAATGTTTCTGCCAGTTCAGGCTTCCTCTGTAAAGCTCTTACCACCCGGTCGCAAAAAAACCGACTATAAATCAGTTTCTGAAAAATTCTACTCAATAAAAACTTCTTATCGAATTCCTGTTTTCTTCTTACTTCGTAATCCTTTAGCACCTCGTTCGACCAATCCGTTTTTTTAAAAGCTTTGTCAGCAACTTCTACGGCGATTTCAGAACTCCGCAAAGAAAGGTAAATTCCTTCACCTGTAAAAGGGTCGATGAACCCCATCGCATCTCCCACTAGCAACAGTCCACCACAAGTAACCGGTTTGACGGAAAAAGCCAGCGACTCAATAGCCCGCACCGATTCGATGCATTCGGCATCTTGTAAGATTTTGCGTCGATGGCAATTTTGCATGACAGCGTCCAGATAAAACGTATCCGGCTTTTCGCCGTGCATAGATTGACGGTTGACCACCAGCACTAAATTCGAGCGGTCTTTCCCCACACTTGAAATACCCGTATAACCAGGACGAGAAATGTGCATATAACAATAATCATCGGCAATTTTCGCCCCCTGCCAATGCGCTGCCATGGCTATTTTAGTATTTTCCGCAGACTCTTTTTTCAAATCCATTTTTTTTAACGAGAGTGCATTACGACCGCCCGCATCAATCACTAAAGGGGCCTTAAGAGTAAAAGAAGTTTTGTTCTCATCCCACCCACGAACCCCAGTAACGCGACCCTCGGCAAACAAAAAATCTGTAACCTTGTGTTGTTCTCGAACCTCTACGCCAACTTGCTTCACCTGCTCCACAAAAATGGCATCCAATTCATATCTTGGAACAGACAAACTGGTCGGGCGTGCATCCATCCCCGGCAATTGCGGATAATCAATCACAATCTCTTCTCCTTCATAAGAAGAGATAGCGACCCCTTTCAATCTTTTGGGGGATAAAGCTTCGATGCGATTAAGAACTCCCAATCGTTTCAGTATCGGGTCCGCTGCTGGACTGATAAATTCACCGCAAACCTTGTCTCGCGGAAACTTCGCCTGATCGCAAAGCACCACCTTATAACCGAGCCGATTGAGTCCCAATGCAGCCGCGCACCCAGAAGGGCCACCCCCAATGATGATGACATCTACTGTCATTTTTTCTTACCCAGAAAAGCAATGCGATAGGGAAAATGGCGGTGAATCTCAAAAGGAGTTATTTCCGCTTGCATGGCAAGTTCACAAAACTCGGAAGGGGTGAACGCGTTCATAACAGAGACCGGAGCGTCATAACGGGTGAGACGATTGCGAGTGAAAATTCGCGTCAAAAGGAATATAACCGCATGCGCGATTCGGCTGCGATGCAAATCATTGATCAAAAATCCCAATCGCGCGGATTTGTAAATGGCTTTTATAATTGCGACCGCGTTATCCCAAGTGAAGTGATGCAGCGAAAGATTGTTTACCGCTAAATCGAATCCTTCATCTTTAAAAGGCAACGCTAGCACGTCGCATTGCACTAGACGAATTTCAGGATATTGGCAGATTTCATCCTTCGCCATTTTCAGCATTTTGGAATTGATATCAATGGCTGTGACTTGGATAGGAACACCCAGTTTACGAGCGAGTTTGACAAGAGCCACCGGTTGATCCGCCGAACCCGTCGCGGCATCCAGCACGGTGAAAGGACGGTCCGACTGATGCTTTTTTAGAAATTTTCCGACATGGTGAAGCAGAACTCGGTAACCGCTTAAGTAGCGGTTAACCGTAGTAACATCGTTCAGGCTATCACGGACTTCTTCATAAGAAGCTTCATCCAGATCCAGCAATTCATCTCGAAGGTTTCGTAGCGGAAAGAAAAGCGATTTCACATCACTAGCCGTGAGGGCAACTGGCCATATCATGTTGCCTCATCAACATTCTTTGAGCGCATGAACATGCAAAGCTTACCAGCAGAGGTTCTCTGCCGGGCCACGCCCGAAGGAAATGGGTCGTTACCCTTAAAACCAAAAGTAGCCATTAAGCTTCTCGAATTAGTTTCTAACAATCCCCCCTGAGAAGAGGGATACATGGGGTTGCCTTTTCCCTCTCTATTATCTGGAGGAAGAGGGCTGAGGTGAGGGAGACTAAATAAATCCATACTCATTTTCTCATAAGATAAGCAAACTAATCCCGAAAGAAAAAATAAAGCTGGCCCGATTGAATCCTCTTCATCGTAAGGTTCAATGCCATACCTTTAAACAAATCGCGAGTAGCGGGAAGCATTATCAGCAGAGCGATCGTGTCCGTCACTACTCCCGGTGTGATGAGCAACATACTGCTAAGACTCATCACCGCACCGTTCAATACGTCATCCGAAGGTGCTTCGCGGGATTTGAGAGACCGTTGAATTCTTTCAAAACATTCGTTGCCATAACTCCGACTGACAACAATACCAATCAGAAACGTCAACATGATCAATGAAACTGTATTAATAATACTGAGCGATTCGCTGGTCCATTTCAGTCCGTACAGTTCAATCCCTGTTCCTATTGCAAAAAAAGCGGTGACCGGCAAAAGCATTTCCATATTCCTTTAAATAATCGAAAATCAAATAGAAACTAAACCATAGCATGGCCCTACCTCACCGAAAAGGGAAAAACTTCTCGTGACAAAAAACATCGATCTTCCTTTCACCTTACTTTTTGGTTATACTTAGGTCTATAATTCTCGACTTGTGGAGGATCGGGATGAAACATTGGATTAAGACAACTTTAGGAATCGGACTCGCCATTGGTTTATGGCAAGTTTCTGCTGATGCGCGTTTTCTGGATTTAAAAAAACAGGGAGACGTGACAGCAACTCCCGCGCCCGTCCCACAAACCACGACAACACCGCAAGCTACTCCACCCAGCACCAGTTACAACCCTGCAGTTTTACCCAAAGGCATCAGCCTGCGTTTTGAAAATCTTTCTTTAATAAGTGTTTTACAAAATATTCAGGAAGAAACGAGCATTTCATTTTCTATTGATCCCTCTATGGAAACGGTCCCTTTCAGCGCTACCATTCAGGCTGATGACTGGGAAGCTGCGGTACGCGAACTTTTAAAAGGGTTCAACCGTGTCGAGGTGTGGACAGACAACCTTCAAACCAGTCGCATCTGGGTACTTTCTGGCGAAGGGGTTTGACCAGACAATCGCGATGCAGACATTCGCTTGAGTCTTCAGACTCCAATACAACAACCGAGAACGCAGAAGAGACCTCGCTTCCGTGCCATACCTGCCCCGACACCCCCACCGACTCCAGTAACTAATGCATCGGTACGCATTAAAGATCTACCGCCACATATTCTTTTTGAACCGGGTGCATTGACCTTCTTTAAGTCTAAAGGCATTGCGCTTCCGCAGAACGTGAAAAACATGTTTGGTCCTAACCTAGAAGGGTTGCCCGCCAACATGCCTATCTCACCTCATATACTCAACGACCCAACCTTCACCGGGTTCCTTCAGTCCAAAGGAATTTCAACACCACAATCCTAGTTCTTCTTTTCTTCACTCCTTTTCAAAGCTAGCAGAAAATCCATAACCCGTTGCAATTGGTCACGCGTAACAAATTGTTCTACGTCCTGTTTATCAGCGTTGCCTTTATGATGAAAACTTTTGAAGTCACTTAATAGCTTTTTTTGACCTGTCTCTTTTGCAAGTTCGTACACTTGCAATAGCCGCGCACCTTTATTCCCTCCCCGCCCCTTGAGGCTGTGGCAAAACAAGCAGTTGTTTTTATATACTTCGAATCCTTGGATTGTCTCTTTAGAAACCTTGGCGATTTTTATCAGAGGTCCATAATAATCACTCGATCTCACAAACTTGAGCTCTCGGATATTTGCTGTTAGAAATCGTTCCTCAAACGGAGGTTCTTTGCCATCGGGAACAACAACGAGAAGTGGATTCAACCAACCGGGTTTGGACGAGCCAAATCCGAGTTCGATTTTCGTTGCCAGTTGCAAATCATATTTCAGAGCATCGGAAATAGGAATGATGCCCTGATAATCGTCAAAGCAGTTGAGCAAAATTGCGTCTTCACCACTTTTTAATTCAAATTGACTGATTATTTTTAAAAGAGAAACTACCCTTAACTCGGCATCGTCGAATTTCATGGCCCGGTCAAAATAGGAACTGGATACGGTCTTTACTCCCAACTTTTCCAGTTTGGCAATGGTCCAAAATTCAGAAGAGATTCTGCCAAAACGATCAGAAACCGTGATTCTGTAAATCCTCTCAGAACCCGGATCGACAACTTTTTCCTGCTTGGGGGCACAGGCGGAAAACCCAATGATCAGGACAAGCCCTAATAAGACGCAAAACATTTGTTTCATTGGTCAAAACCTTCTATGATAAATAACAGTTTTCAACGACTTACTACTTATACTGGCCCTGCGCCCTTAATTTAACATGGAACCGACACCTACTCTCGAAATCAGTCCGGAAAAGATAGATTTTCGCGCTTACTCCATATCGTGGAATCTAACCAAGCGGTGCAACCTCAATTGCGACCACTGCTATCTCGATGCAGAGTTTCGAGGTGGACTCAAAACCGATGAATTGAATACAGAAGAATGTTTCCGTGTAATAGACCAGATTGCAGAGGTCAATCCCAATGCCTTCTTAATTTTGACTGGCGGCGAACCTCTTTTAAGACCCGACATCTACGATATTATTCGTTACGCTGCTGACAAAAAATTCATGGTTGTGCTTGGCACCAACGGCACCATGATCAATCGCGTTAACGCCGAAAAAATAAAAGCTGCAGGAGCACATGGTGTCGGAATCAGCATCGACTCAATGAATCCCGACAAACACAACAAGTTCCGCGGCGTAGAAAAAGCCTGGGAACATTCCATGGAAGCATTCGATATTTTGAATGAGGTGGGCGTTGACTTCCTCGTTCAAATGTCTGTTTCCGACATGAACTACAAAGAAATTCCTGATGTTGTCGAGTTCACCGAAAAAATAGGTGCCATTGCGTTCAATCTTTACTTCCTAGTTTGCACCGGGCGCGGTCAAGGCAACACCGACATTTCAAACGCCGCTTATGAAGAAGCATTAAAAATGCTTTATGACCAGCAAATGAAATACAAAGGCAAGCTGATGATCAACTCGAAATGTGCTCCGCAATACAAGCGCGTGGTTTATGAGAATGATCCCGAATCTGTTTACACACGCACTTATTCCGGTGGCTGTCCGGCGGCAACGCATTACAGTCGGATTTCCCCCGAAGGCAACTTGACCCCCTGCCCTTTCATTGAAGAATCCGTGGGCAATTTAAAATCACGCACCTTCAAAGACCTCTGGGAAAATGCACCGCTAATGGTTCAGCTTCGCGACAGAAAACAACTTGATGGCAAATGTGGTACTTGCGAATTCTCTGCTATGTGTTCCGGATGCCGGGCGCGGGCATTTGCCGAGACTGGAAACTATATGGATCCAGACCCTTCCTGCGATTACGAACCAGGCAAATATGGTGGCAAAGCCATTACCTTAAAAGTAGAAGATACTCTTGGACTGGAAGTTGAGTTTCAGACTCAATGGACGCCGGAAGCCAAAGGCAGGTTAGACCGCATCCCCTCTTTTGCTCGCGGTATGGTAGTAAAAGGTATCGAGAAGTTTGCCGCCGAACGCAACATACGAATCATTGATGAAGCAGTAGTAAAACAATCGCGTGAAGAAATGATCGAAAAACGCGGTGCGATGTTCCCCTTCCTGAAAAAATTCATCAATTCAGAAGAGAGCTAGGCGCGCGGCCCAAAAAAGCGACGTGCAACCAACGTCAACCCTAAAAAAGAAGCAAAAGAGAACTTAAACAGGTCAGGAAGTAAAGTTTGCCGTCTTCCAAACAACTTCAAGTTGTAGCGGGTTGCCGGATCGACTTTGGTAATTGACGTAACCGTGTTGCTCTCCATACAGATAAAGGTCTCGGGTGATTTCGACATCCTGTTTGCAATAATGAATGATCTTGTCAATTTTTCCTTCTTTGTACCATTGCAAAGAAATCAATCCATCAGCGGATTTTTTGGCATTCAAGGTATGTTGAGC
>ENA-OREN01004594-OREN01004594.1-marine-metagenome-genome-assembly--contig:-NODE-4594-length-11949-cov-5.053487_pt1 | contig 11949 bp, 11 predicted proteins | sample MGYA00248624_ERZ508555 | MGnify/ENA primary metagenome ERZ508555 (study PRJEB26222, sample SAMN06267773) | marine metagenome | isolation source: Saanich Inlet, British Columbia, Canada | place...
TATGGACCACTTGTTTCAAATTCTTTATACTCCTCCATAAATCTTGGAGGACTAGTTTTTCCAATTAAAATATCTCCACCAATGACAGCAGATTCAGTTGCTACAATTCCATCATCTTCCAACATTCTATAGGCTTTTTCACCTTTGTAACCTCTAACATTATCATCAGCATTTGGAACTTCAAAGTTATCTCTCATTCCGCCAGGATATTGTTTGGCTTCAGTATCATAAATTCTATAGAAGAAAGTTCTGAATAATCCTCTGTCAACAGATGAACGATTCAATACAATTGCATCCTCAATATTATAACCATCAAACGGTAATACTGCGACGGTACAATTTACTCCAGCAGGTCTCTCTTCCATTCCAAGTAAATTCATTGCACGTGTTGAAACGATTGGGCCTTGTGGATATAGCATCAAATGTTGACGAACATATGTGCTAGTATTCATCATAGGAGTTGAGAATCCAAGACTTTGTTTTGCCATTGCAGATTCGTAAGTATTTCTTGGAGACTGATTATGTTCAGGATAAGGGATAATTGATGCACCTGCACCGAGAATAGCAGATGGGAAAATTTCCATGTGTGTGAATTTTTTTGTGTTTTTATCATCAAATGTTACATAACAATTTTCTTCTTCATTTGCATCTAGTAATTCAATAACGCCCATTCTTACAAGATCATTCCATGAAATAAGCTTCTTAGATATTTTCTCAAGAATATCTTGTGAAAGTAAAGTTTTACCGTCTTTTATTATTACAAGTGGTCTTAGTACACGACCAGCATTACAGTTAACATACAATCTTTGAGTTGCACCTTGTTCTTCGGGTTTGTGTATAGATATTCCAACATGTGGATGAATTTTTGAACTTCTTCTAAAGTCACGCATTTGCTCTACCAAATTCTGTCCATTTTTATGGAACCCAATTAATTTACCATCAACAAATATTCTAGTACCATCTTTCTTTACATCATTTGATGTTGAAACTAAGTCAGATACACCTATATCAAATAATTTTTCAACAATTTCTTCAGATGGAACATTTTGAGAGATAATTGCAGATAATGCTAAATTCTTTACTAATCCACAGTTTGAACCTTCAGGTGTTTCACTTGGACAAATTCTACCAAAGTGTGTAGAATGTAAATCTCTTGCTTCAAAGTTTGGTTGGGTCCTACTTAATGGAGATTGTACACGTCTCAAATGACTAATTGTTGAGAGATAATTTGTTCTGTCAAGTAATTGTGTGACACCAACGCGTCCTCTACCCCAGTTTCCAGTAGCAATGGCATTGTTCAGTTTATCAGAAACAATTCCAGGTCTTATGGCTGCAGCAACTGCATTAATTCCACGTTTTTGACCAGAGCGTTCTAATTGATATTTCATATCTCGAACTAAATTACGAAATGCAGTTCTAAACAAATCAGCAAGCATTTGACCTGCAAATTTAATGACTTTGTTTCCATAATGATCTTTATCGTCTGGTTCAATCCATCCTAACTTTAGTTCTAATAATTTGCATGCAGCTTCACCCATAAAGTGGGCCTTTTCTTTTCTATTTTCAGGATGTTTTCCTAAGTGAGGTAATAGACCCCAATCAAGAAGTGTTTCAGCTCTTTTAATCTGAAATTCTTCTAACATTCCAGGTGCAATTCTTTTACTAATGTAAACAATTGCATCTTTCGAAGTTGGAACGTCACCTGCTTTTTCAAATGAACCCTCTAAATGATCTTGTATTTCATCTACAAGCGATACTGCACCTGCAATATCTTTATCAGATTCTAAACCAAGTGCACGCATCAAAGTTACAACAGGAATATCTACAGGTGAGCCAGGAATTTTTGCAACAATCATTCCATCATCTTTCATTATTAGTTCTAATTTTGCACGGTAACCAATGATAGAAGAATAAACTTTAGCTTTGTGAACTATTTTTCCTCCGACTTTTTCTGCATCAACAATAATTTTATTATAAGAAAGATCTTCTAGCCCAACTACAACTCTTTCAGAACCATTAATGATAAAGTATCCGCCAGGATCACGTGGGTCTTCTTGATGATCAATTAATTTTTGATCATTGAAAGTATTTAGAATACATGCATGTGATTTGACCATTACTGGCATGTCACCAACGTGAACAAAACGTGTTTCAAGAGTTTTACCATCTTCAACAACACTTGCTTCCATCATGATTGGTGCAACATATGAAATATTTCTTAATCTTGCTTCTGCAGGTGTTACGTGAGTAATAGAACCATCTAACTCCATCATTCTTGGTTGTTGGAGTTTAATTTTTCCAAGTTGTATTTTGTAAGGATATTCTGCGTTTTCAATTTCAATTTGTCCTACTTCTTGAATTATACTTTGTAATCCATTATCTAAAAATTCATCAAAGGATGTAAGATGTTGTCGTGCGATTCCTTCTCTTCGAAGTATGTCTTGAATGACAGGCCAACGTTGATTGTAATTTTCTGCCATTAAGTTTCCACCACATATCTGTAATAGGTACTTTCTCCAGCAGTTCCACTTTTTCTTGTAATTCTTATCATATCACCTGGCTTAACTCCAAGTCCAAGAATTGCAGGATCGGTTACAAAGATTAATGGTAATTCTGTTGGTTTGCAATTGAATTCATCTAAAACTTTTTGAGCTTCTTTTTTTGTCATGATTTCATGTTTTGGAACATATACGTGATCGGGTACTAAAACTGGGTTTTTTTTGGTAGCCATCTAATTTAACCCTCCATGCATAACATTAGTTACTGAAAAGAAGTATTGATACAAACTGAACAAATTCTCTATGAGCGCAATATATATTTAATTAGAAATTTTTCAAATTTTTTCTATTCTAATTGGTTTTTTTTACACAAACCGGTTAAATATGATCTCAGGATTCTAGAATTGTTGAAATCAAAAGAGATTTCGGTTCTTGTAATCGCTAGCCTAATGTTATTACCATTTTTGGGTGTAGAATCATTTGCTCAGTCAAATCAGATATTGACAGTTACAACTGAAAAAGAATCATATGCAGCTGGAGAGCCAGTGGAGGTTTTAGGACTGGTAGATATTAGACTTGAAGGAACTCCTGCAATAATTCGAGTTGTTAGTCCAATTGGAAATATGATTCACTTTGCGCAAGTTGATGTACAAACTGATGGAAGTTTTTCTGAAACTATTTCAACATCGATAGGCGGTAAATGGAAAGAAACTGGAACATATACAATCATGATGAATTATGGAGACAATTCTACACAAACACAATTTGAGTACGGAGGAATGATGTCTGCAGGAATACAAACTACACCAGAATTTGCAATGGAAGAAAACAAAAATGCATCACAGACAATTACAATAGAAGATAATACGTTAAACTACGAATTAACCTGTGCAGAAATTCTTGGCATGACACCAGATACTGAAATGAAATCAATGATAATATCAATTAAAACCGATTGTGATGGAGAATTAACTATAACATTACCAAAAGAAGTTATAGATACCGATGAAAATGGATTCTTTGTTCTAGTCGATGGAGATGAAACTAATCACAATGCATCATCAGTTGGAGAGTTTTGGACTTTAACAATTCCATTCTCATATGGTTCTGAAGAAATTGAAATTATAGGAACATTTGTAATTCCAGAATTTGGTACAATTGCAGCATTGATTCTTGTAGTAGCAATTTCTTCAATTATCATTATTTCAGCAAAGAATAAGCAAATTTTCATTGGAAAAATGTAGTTCAGAGATAAAAGTTCGAATATACATAAATAATCAGCAGAAAAAACAATTTTTAAGATGAACGTTCAATCTATCGTACTTTTGATGGCCATTATGGCAGTAGGAAGTATGGGAGCCGCATCACAGGCATTTGCAGACCACCACAGTGGAGATGCAATGGGAACTCAACACGGAGATACACCAGTACCTCTATCAATAGAGTCCAACGGTGTAAATTTTGATCATAACTCTACAATTGAGATAAATGGTCAAGTTGGAAATATGAGAAGTGGAACACCAATTACATTAATTGTAACAGGTTCTACAGGAGTTGTAACAATTGAGCAACTTACTCCTTCTTCAGATGGAAGTTTCGCATTTAGTATCAACACTGCAAGTCCTTTGATGAAATATGACGGCGAATACAAAATTAAAGCAACATACGGTGATGCAGGTATCAACGATGTAGTTTTTGTCACCTTGGAAGGTGGATTAGTTAAAGGAACAAGTGCTTCAGCTCATGAAGAACATCATGGATATGAAGCAGCTGACTTGACCAACGAACTCAACTATAACATTAGTGGGGGAATGGTAGAAAGTATCACATCAACAAACGATGATTCTTTACTAGTCTCAATCCACATGGCCGAAGATGATGGTGAATTAACCATTGCACTTTCAGAAGATATCATTACACCATTTAACGATGGTACATTCTTCGTTCTAGTTAACGGTGAAGAAAGTGATGATGCAAATCAAATGGGAAATCAATTAATCATTCCATTTGATTCAACAACAACTGATATCGAGATTATAGGCACACATGTTGTTCCAGAATTTGGTACTATTGCCATGATTGTCTTAGCAGTAGCAATTGTTTCAATAATTGCAGTATCTGCAAAGTCAAGACTAAGCATTATGCCAAGAATCTAAATTCTCATCTTTTTTCCTTTTTTTATTTTTCAGTAAGAGAAATATAGAATGTTATTAGACTTGAGTAATGCAAAAAATTAGTTTATTTGTAATTTTGACAGTTATACTAACTATGCCTATGGCATTTGGGCAAGAGGAAACATTGGGTGCACAAAAGATCAGTCTAACATCAGATAATACAGCATATCAAGAAGGGGATGTTATTACAATCACAGGACAAATTGAAAAAGTTATTCCAGGAATGCCAGTAACATTACAAGTATTTTTTGAAAAGAATTTGTTACAAGTATCACAAGTTAAAGTTTCACAAGATGGGAAATTTACAGACACATTTACAGCAGCAGGGCCACAATGGCAAAATGAAGGAACAGTTACAATCAATGCAGGCTATGGAGGTCAAGATACAGAACTTAATATAGAATTTTTCAAAAATACAACAGGAGAATTTACATCAAATTATGAAGTTAAAATTCCAGCAGGAGGAACATTTGATGTTCAATATACAATGAAAGGTGGAATAATATCATCTATGGATTTAAATCAAAAAAATCTTTCACTAGAAATTAATATTTCAACTAGTTCAGATGGAAATTTGAATATCAATTTACCAAGAGATAGTATTGATTCAATAAACAATAATGGACAAGACATAGATTTCATAGTTTTAATGTATGAAGGAAATACGGAAATTCCAATACAAACAGATTTCAGAAATATAGATTCAGAAGATCAATTTCGTTCAATAAATATACCTGTTAAAAATGGAGATACAAAAATTGAAATTATAGGAACACATGTTGTTCCAGAATTTGGTACTATTGCCATGATTGTCTTAGCAGTAGCAATTGTTTCAATAATTGCAGTATCTGCAAAGTCAAGACTAAGCATTATGCCAAGAATTTAATTTTCAAGGATCACATTCAAATTTCCAGAAACATAACCATTGGGATTAATTTCAACATCAGAAAAACCAATCATTTTTAGTTTCGAGAAGATTTCATTTTTCATCTGAACATCATCTAACAGAGCAAGTTTATCGGATTGAACTTCAATTCTTGCTAATCCATCAATGTCTCTTACTCGAACTTGTTGAATTCCAGTTTTTTGTTTAATTATTTTTTCAGATAATTCAATTCGTACTAATCTTTCAGCAGTGACTCTTTGACCCCAAGGAATTCTCGAGGCAAGACAAGAATTTGATGGTTTATCATATATTGAAAGACCGACATGTTTAGCAGTTTTTCTTACAAGTTCTTTTGTAAATTTCATTTCCAACAAAGGACTACGTATTCCATTTTCATGTAACGCATTGATTCCAGGTCTATAATCTCCCATATCATCACTTTGTGTTCCATCAACAATTGTTTCAATTCCAAGAGAATCAGATAATTTTATCAATTCTTTAGATAATTCTTCACGACAATAGAAACATCTTTTATTATCATTTTGAACAAAATTTTCATTTTCCAATTCACTGTATTCAATGAAATGATGAGTGATTCCAATTTCACTAGCTACTAATTTTGCAGAGTCTAATTCTTCAGAAGATAATGTTTTGTAATCAGCAGTTACAGCGATGGCATTTTTACCCAATTTTTTATTTGCAGCGTATGCTACAAGTGCACTATCTACACCACCAGATAATGATACTAACACCTTATCTTTATCATCAAACCATTTCAATAATTTATTTAAATCAGTCATTTTTTTTCTTAATCTGTTCTCTTAACAATTCTTCTGTTTTATTAAAAGATAGGTTCAATTGATTTGATATGGATTTTACATCATCATATTCTAATTTGAAGTGTTCAGAATCAGATATTTTATAATGTATAGTAAAATTTTGATTTTCAAGTGTAACTATAGATTCAAGAATTTTCCTTGGTACCACATATCTTTGTGAATTTCTAATTCGTACACCTAATGTTCTAGTTTCATTAATTAGTATTTTTAATAATGAATTTGTATTATTTGGATCACAAATTATAGATACTAATTGTGAGGGTCTACCTTTTTTTGTAATTGCATGACTGACAGTTACATCTTTTGCACCATTTGCCATTAATTTTTCTATTGTATTTGCAATAACTTCACCAGAAACATCATCAAGATTTGTTTCTAAGATTTGTACAGTATCTTTTGTAAGAGTTTCATTAGATCTACCTTGAATTAATTTTAGAACATTTGCAAATGTATCAAAATCTTTTGTTCCAGATCCATAACCAACAGAATCTATACTCATATCTACAAAAAATTCATTGCATGAAGAAACTAGATTAACCAAAATACTAGCCCCAGTTGGAGTTGTTAGTTCCTCATTCACAGGACCACCTTTAATAATTATTTTTGAATTTTTGAAAATTTCAGTTACTGCATATGCAGGATTTGAGGTAGTTCCATGAGAAAAGGATACAGTTCCACCACCTATCGCAACAGGTGAACAGGATATTTCTTCATTAAACAAATTTAGATCATCTAGTGCAATAGCAGTTCCAATGATATCAACTATAGTGTCAACACTTGAAGCTTCATGAAAATGAACTGAAGATTCAGTTTCACCATGAACATTTGATTCTGCAGTTATCAATGTGTTAATTGATTTTACTGCAAATTCTTTTGCAATATTTGATAATTCTAATTTCTCAGAAGCTGATTCGATACATTTTTTCATATCAATGCCCTTTCTTTCGTGTATATTTTCATCAATTTCTAAAATTAATTGTGTGGCAGATTTACCATTTTTTTGAACTTTAACAAAATCTAATTTCTTAATTGTTGTTCCATCTAAGAGATCTGCAGATTTTTTTATTCCTTCGATAATTTTTGATTTATTTGCACCAAGATCCACTAATGACGATAATATCATATCACCTGAGATCCCAGCAACTTGACAATCTATGAAAAGTACCATGTCGATAAAATGATAAAAATGCATAAAAATCTGTTTGTAAATATGCATCCAACATAGATTTAATTATTGAATATTTTGAAATTCATTCATGATTACGATAATTGGTGCAGGCAAAGTAGGCGGGGATGCAGCATTATTTTCAGCATTAAGAAAATTAGACGATGAAATTTTACTCTTAGATATTGCAGAAGGATTACCACAGGGCGAAGCAATGGATCTAAATCACATGTTATCTGAACAAGGAATTGACGTTAACGTAAAGGGTTCAAGTAATTATGAGGATATGAAAGGTTCAAAAATTGTGGTCGTAGTTGCTGGAGCTGGAAGAAAACCAGGTATGACAAGAATGGATTTATTAAAAATTAATGCAGGAGTTGTGAAAGATGTTGTTGGAAATATTAAGAAATTTGCAGATGACGCAATGATTATTCCAGTAACAAATCCATTAGACCCAATGGCACAAATTGCATACAAAACTTCAGGATTTGATAGAAGTAGAGTTTTCGGAATGGGCGGAATGTTGGACTTGTCAAGATTCAAACAATTCATACATGAAGCAACAGGATACTCCCGTGAATCAACAAAAGCATTAGTGATTGGAGAGCATGGTGAAAATATGCTACCGTTAACAAGATTCGCAACAGTTTCAGGAATTCCATTACCAACAATACTTGCAAAAGAAAAACTTGATGAAATTTTCACTGCAACAAAAAATGTTGCTGCAGAAGTAATCAAATTAAAGGGTGCAACAGTCCATGCACCTGGTAATGCAATATCAGCAATGATAGAATCAGTAGTACAAGATAAGAAACAAGTGATTCCAGTCTCAACTAATTTGGATGGAGAATATGGACAAAAAGATGTCTCAATAGGCGTTCCAGCAGTAATTGGAAAGAACGGCGTTGAAAAAATAATCGAATTAGAATTAAACGATGAAGAAAAACAGTGGTTTAACAAAGGCATCGATAGTGTCAAAAATGCATTATCAGGTGTTGAATTTTAAATAATTTTTTAAACCAAGTTAATTTTAGAATATCATGAATGTTTCAGATATTTTAGATTCAGTAAAAAATGGGAAAATATCTGTAAATGAAGCAAAAAAACAATTATCACTATATTCAATAGAAGAAATTGAAAATTTTGCTAAAATTGATCTTGGAAGAGAGGTTAGGAAAGGAGTTCCAGAAGTAATATTTGCAGAAAGAAAAGAAAATTCTGAAGTAAAAAAAATTATAAAAAATGTTCTAAATAAAACAAACTCAATAGTAGTTTCAAGAATTCCAAAGAAAAATTTTCAAGACATATGTAATTATTGTAAAAAAAATGATTTGAAAGTTAGTACAGGACAAAATTGTACAACAATTTTGGTTTACAAAAAACCATTAAAAAAGACAAAAGGGAAAATTGGAATTATCACTGCAGGAACATCAGATATTGGAATAGCAGAAGAATCAAGATTAATGTGTGAATCAATGAGTTGTAGTTGTATCACCAGTTATGATGTAGGAATTGCAGGATTACATAGGTTATTCCCAGTTTTGAAGGAATTTGTTAAAGCAGAAGTAGACGCAATAATTGTTGTTGCAGGAATGGAAGGTGCATTGGCATCAGTAGTTTCATCTACAGTGAATGTTCCAATAATAGGAGTTCCAACATCAATTGGATATGGTTATGGTGAAAAAGGAATTGCAGCTCTTGCATCAATGTTACAAAGTTGCTCATTAGGATTAACAGTAGTGAATATAGATAACGGGATTGGAGCTGGTGCTGCTGCTGCAAAAATTGTAAATCAAATCAATAGAAAATAAAGAATTATCAAATTTGGTCTTAAAAAATCTCGTAAACGATATATATCATAGGTAGAGGGAGAGGTTAGAGTTGTCTGGAAAAAGAATCGTATTAACAGCAGATAGAAGTTTAATGACAAATTACAGAGGTAATTTTCTTTATGGATTCATTGCATGTGGTCCATACGAAGTTCTTCCAGAGTGGGTTTTTGATAAGGTATTCTGTCCAGCAGTAGAAACTGATCCTATCACAGGTGAAGCAAAAGTTGCACAAGTTGGACTAAGAAGAGTCGAGAGTGCATTGCATCAAGGTTATGATAAAAAAGACATCCTTGTTGCAAATCCAGAACATCTATCAAAATCAATAGGACCTGATACCAAAATAGTTGGAATTAATGTAATGGATCCTTTAGGAATGGCTCCAGTTACAACAACAATGGCTCCAGAAAAATTATCATACGTTGCAATGAAATTTAAAAAAATGTGTGCAGAAATAATTCAATTAAAAAAGAAATATGATTTCAAAGTTGTAGTAGGAGGAAATGGTGCATGGGAATTAGCAAAATCAGATAGAATGAAAGTACATGGAATTGACACAGTAGTAGTAGGTGAAGCAGATGAACTTGCATTAGATTTATTTCATGATTTAGAAAAGGGTGATGCTCCCGAACTAATGCATTGTTTTGTTAAAAATATACAAAATATTCCAGAAATTACAAAACCAACTGTTAATTCACTCATTGAAGCAATGAGAGGATGTGGAAGAGGATGTGATTTCTGTGATGTTAACAAACGTTCTAAAAAAGACCTATCAATAGAGCGATTGCAAAGAGAAGCAAAAATTAACTTAGATTATGGATTTGACTCAGTTTGGCTTCATTCTGATGAAATGTTACTTTATGGATGTGACAATAAAGATTTTATTCCAAATAGAGATGCAATTACAGATTTATGGAAAGGTCTCAAAGGTATGGGTGCAAACTTTATCGGTACAACACACATGACATTTTCAGCTGTTGCTGCAGATCCTCAATTAATGAGAAACATTGCGGATGTTAACAGACAACATGAGACAGGTAGATGGCTTGCAACTAATCTAGGTATTGAAACAGTATCACCTTCAATGGTTAAGAAACACCTAGGTGTTAAAACAAGACCATTTGCTACCGAAGAATGGGGAAGTGTTGTTAGAGAAGGAGCACAAATACTTAATGATAATCATTGGTTCCCAGCTGCGACAATAATTATTGGATGGCCAGATGAAACACCTGATGATAGTCAATTTACAATTGATATGATGAATGACTTTAGAACAATGAACTTTAGAGGATTGGTTGCACCACTTCTTTACCAAGACTTTAGTGAGAAAAATTCAATGCATTTCGGAAACTTGAATGAAGCACAATTTACATTATTCTGGAGATGTTGGGAAAATAATCTACGCGTAATTAATGACATTATCCCTATCATATTGAGAAATAAAACATATGGACCACCAATGAAGATTTTCATGTACGGAATACTCAAAGCGGGAACATGGGCAATTATGAGATATTTGAGAGGATTGTGTAAAGATCTATTCAATGGAAGAACACCAGAGGAAATAATTGAGAAATATTCCAGAAGTAGATCAGTTACTTCACAAAAAATGATTACAAAGAAACTCTAGAAGTTTTCTCATGGAATTAGATAAAGCAAATTTACTCGTAATAATTATTTCATTTATTTTTGGATCGGCATTATTTGTAATTACAATAATTGCAGGCTTTATCATGGGACATTATTTGTTTGGAATAGTTGGAATGCTAATTAGTATTCTATGTATTTTAATTGGATTGATAAAATTAGGAAAATTTAAAAAAAGAAAGTAGATTATAGATTTTCAATTGCTTTATCTGCAATTGTGTTTCTTTTTGGTGTCATCACAATAAAGTATGTCTTGTCTGCACGTTCAATTGCTTCAACTTTAGTAACTGAACGAGTTTTAATATCAAATTCATGAATTCCTGTTTCAAGTTCACCTTTTGCGTATAACATTAGAAATAGATCACCGCCAGATTGACTTAATGGAATGAAAGAGCAAATGAATCCTTTGTAAGAATTGATTGGCATAAAGTTTTTCATTGGTGGTGCAACAGATGAGAGATACAATAGCAAATCTTCGATACTGTCAAATTCCTCATATTCAATGTTCATAACGATAGTCAATACTTTGAATATATAACTTAATTGCGATTTATTCTATTCTTTATTGCAATGATTGCTGCTGCCGGTGCTACAAAGTACATTCCAATGTTGAGTAGGATTATACTGATTCCATATCCTAACATTTCTTCTTCAGTGTCAACTTCAACATAGTTGAGTAGTGTTAGTGATGTTAACATTGGAGTTAGTGTAACTTTTACTGCTTCTTTGAAGACTGGGTTTTCTCTTTCAAAGTCAGCAACTGCTGGTGAGAATGAGTAGTAGAATTGGTTGAAGCCGGTCATGAATGCTGTACCGGATTGTGTTGTCATTACTGTATTATCTCTAATTTCTCTTAAGAATTGAACCTGTGGTGCCATTTCAGAACCAAATGTTGCAGTTGCGATTAGACA
>ENA-OREN01004596-OREN01004596.1-marine-metagenome-genome-assembly--contig:-NODE-4596-length-11947-cov-6.781129_pt1 | contig 11947 bp, 18 predicted proteins | sample MGYA00248624_ERZ508555 | MGnify/ENA primary metagenome ERZ508555 (study PRJEB26222, sample SAMN06267773) | marine metagenome | isolation source: Saanich Inlet, British Columbia, Canada | place...
AAAAATAGACAACAAATACCTATGAAAACATTCAAAGAATACGTTTTAGAAAAAGTTCAAGAAGGAATAGGACTGACTATTTTTGATATAGACGAAACTTTATTTAAGACCTCTGCTAACATCTTGGTTAAAAAAGGTGATGAAGTTGTCCGAAAATTGAACAACCAAGAGTTCAACAATTATAAACTGAAAGACGGAGAAGAGTTTGATTTTGGGGAGTTTAGAGATGCAGAACATTTTCTGAAAACGTCTGAACCCATCAAACCCATGATTGCTAAAATGAAAGCAATTGCAAAAAACGTGATTGCAAAGGGTTCAAAAATGATTATCGTTACAGCGAGAGCAGACTTTGATGACAAGAAGAAGTTTCTCAACACATTTAGAAAACAAGGTATTCCGATAGATGATGTTTATGTGGAACGTGCAGGGAACCTAAATCTTGGTTCATCTGCAAAAAACAAAAAGATCATTTTCAATAAATATTTGAAAACGGGTAAATATGCCAGAGTTAGGTTATACGACGATGCGCAGTCGAACATAACATCGTTTTTGTCTTTGCAGAAAAAATACAAAGATATTTCATTTGAGGCATATTTGGTAGATGAAAGTGGTGGGATAACAAGGAAGAAATAAATCATTATAACTGAATGAGAGGTACAATATGTTTAGATTTTTTACAAACAAAAAATGGTTTTTATGGTCTTGGCTCGGTTCAATGATTATTTTAGGATCACTTTGGATTCAAGTGAAGATTGATGTGAAAATAAATGAATGGTTTGGAGGATTTTATGATATGGTACAAAAGGCACTTGCTACACCAAATGCAGTTTCGATAGAAGAATATTTTACAAGTTTATTTTCATTTATTACACTAGCAGGAATATATGTTGCACTCTATGTTATAATAAGTTTTTTTACCGCTCATTATTTGTTTAGATGGCGTACAGCAATGGTTGAGTGGTATCACAGTGTATATGACAAAGCCAGAACAATAGAAGGTGCATCACAAAGAGTTCAAGAAGATACAATTAAATTTAGTCGTATAATGGAAAATTTAGGAACGGCCTTAATTGAATCCATTATGGTTTTGGTTCAGTTTGTTCCTATATTATTTGGATTGTCATTGAGTATTCCAATATACTTTTTTGGTGATTGGGAATATGGATTGATTGTGGGTGCGATACTTTGGACAATAGGTGGTACTGTATTTTTAATTGGATTGGGGTGGATATTGCGTTTAGTTGGTGTAGAATATGATATACAAAAAAGAGAAGCCGCATATAGAAAAATACTTGTTATTGCAGAAGATGATGGAAATGTTAGACCAAAGAAAATTGAAGAATTTTTTGATGATGTTCGTAAAATTCATTTTTTAAGTTATATCCGTTATCTATATTTTAATATTGGCAGAATGGCGTACTTACAAGCAAACGTATTATCAGCTTATGTTTTTCTAGCACCGGCCATAGTTGCTGGAGTAATGACTCTTGGTGTAATGCAACAAATAATAAGAGCATTTGGTAGAGTAGAAGGATCGATGCAATATCTTTTAAAATCGTGGCCGACAATTATTGAATTATTGAGTGTTTATAGAAGATTGAGAGAATTTGAAGACGAATTGAAGTCTTATGAAAAAGCAGAATAACTAACAATTTCAAAAGAATAATTTTAACCAGTGAAAAAGATAATGGAGGGATTGGTGTAATAATCAAACAGAGGAACACCTATGGAAGAAACAGAAAATCTTTATGAGACACGGTGGGTCATATATCATACCGTTTTAGCGGTTGAACTACTCGTTATCATAGTAGAGTTGGGGGCAATATGGGCACAAAATTAATCTCTTTTTTGTTACTTGTATTTGTGTTTCCTGTTATTTCTTTAGCTGGACACACCCATTCATTCCGAACCGAAATTGTTGAAAAGGTCAAAGAAGCCACAGTTTTTATTTCGATATCATCTCTCAATAATAACTCCATAGAAGGTAATACGGGGTTATGTACGGGTTTTATTATCAACGACAAGGGTTATATTGTCACAAATTATCATTGTGTGCATCGTGCCACGAAACTGATATTGGCGTTTTATGATGAAGATGATTGGAACGTCTATGATGTTAAAATCATAGGAGTTGATCCAGTAGCTGATCTGGCGGTTATTCACATTCCTAAACGGAAGAAACCGTTACCATATCTCAACTGGTCGACAGAAAAACTCAAGGACGGAACACATGTCATGGCGATAGGGCATCCCTACGGTATGTTGTGGTCGGTGTCTACGGGTGTCATTAGTAATACAACCAGAGTTATTAGATCACCGTATGTGAGAATGATCCAATCAGATGTTGTATTGAATCAAGGAAATTCTGGTGGCCCATTAGTTGATAGTGACGGTTTAGTTGTGGGTGTCAACACAATGTTATTCAATCCAACCCCAGTGAAGACATATATTGGAATGTCGTTGTCTATTAGAAACGATGATGCAAAGATGATTGTGGATGAATTGGTGCAAGGAAAAGAGTTCATTCGACCGATTTTGGGATTGAGATTGTTTGACTTGACACCAACGAATAGAAATTCGGTGTTGAAATTAGATGATGTGAAAGAGAAAGGTATAGATATCCCTAATACTTTTGGTACAATCGTAGTGCCGTATCCAGACTTACCGGAAGGTATAGAGGGTTTGGATACTATCATATCGGTTGACGGTGAGGCGGTGAACAGACAAGTAGATATAGTAGAACAAATTAGAGCCAGACACGTTGGAGATAAGATAAATCTAATTATCATCAGAGACAAAGTATTCAAGAATGTTACATTAACTCTGAAAAAACTTGTGGTTGATCCAAATGTGTTGTATGATAAAACACCTCCACAAAAACCGAAAACAATTCCACCAAAACCCAAGGAAGAAAATGGCGCTAAATAAAATAATTATCTCGTTGTTTGTCTTGTTGGTGACAGGTTCTACCACGTTCGCTTCAGAGAAACCCAAATGGAGTTCACAAACAGTTTATATGATGATGACTCAATGTTATCAGATAATGAATCAGAGTTTCATTGTGAACTTTGGTGTTCCGGTTATACCTCAACTTGGACTTAATCAGTGTGCGTGTGTGAATGATAAAATTCATATGAAGTTTGATACTGAAAATATATACGCCATGACACCACCCGATCAAATAACTAAAACGATAAACGGATTTTCGGAAGAATGTATTTTAGAGGGAGCGATGGGAGAGGAAGCCCGTAAAGCATTATTCGATGCTCTACAAAATCCAGATCAACAAAACTTAACTTGGGATAACATAAAATGAACGACGGAAATCGAATATTTTTGTGGTCAGTTGTGATCACTTTGATTGTCATTAGTTTAATTTTTTTAGAAAACATATAAGGGGTACACATGACAGAGACAACGCTTTTAGCACTTGTGGTATTTTTTCTTGTGTTTTGTTTTTTTATCGTATATTTTTATGACAAAAAACTCATGAGTGAAATAGAAACATATGAATTCAGAATGGAAAAAAAGGGAATACTCAAACGACATTTTAGTGGTAAGAAAAATGAAAAAAAATAAAGTAGGAAAACGAAAAAGGAAGGGGTGGAGAAAACGAAGTCCTGTTTGCACCCTTTGCACAACTTATAGGTGGATGGGAAATATAAAAGGTAGACATCCAATGCGAGAGCTGAAACAGTTGGATAAAGAAAAATATGAAAAATGAAAAGTGTTTAAGTTGCAATACGACAATAATATATACTAGTGAACAACTAATAGAAATTGGTTTTGGATTTTTAGGCGAAGCAGGTCAACTTTGTTTTTACTGTTGTTCAGAATTGGTCGAGGAAGAACAAAGAAATGACGAAACTGTTTTGATGTACAGAGATTCTTCATTTATTGAAAATCACATATAGAAAATTAAAAAATAATATGCTTACAATTAAAGTAAAACGCAACGAAAATATGAGTCGGGTGTTGCAACGTTTTAAGGCCGAGGTCATGGCGGAAGGTATCATGAAAACACTCAAAAACAAATCCCGTTTTGTTAAACCTTGTATCCAAAAAAGATTAAAAAGTGAAGAGGCAACAAGACAACGAAAGAAAGATGAAAAGAAATTGATACGTCAGGCACAGAATGAACAAAACGAATGGTATAAAAAATAATGTCGTTGATTTAGGTGCGTTTCGCAAAGAAAAACATATTCTCGAAGTTCGTGTAGGTGGATATTACGCAAATCCTGAAATGGGTGTGTATCTTCATTGTGTTGGTATTACTGATTCAATGCACACAAAAGATGCAGAACAACACTTCATAGTCGAAGATCATTTCGGAAATCTTGTTACTTTTCGTGTAGATGATCCCCCACCCGACTTTGTTGTTTCTTGTGTGGAAGAATTCGCTACCGCAGCAATGGGGATTCCAGATTCAGACGATCCTCAAGTGTCATAGTTTTATAAATAATTAATGAGGGTTATGGGGGGAATATTCTCAAAGAAGATTCTCGAATCTTTTGAATATGGTCTTTCCCCCTCATTATATTGTCATATCTACCTTATAAAAAACAAAACTTTGTAATAATAATGTTACGATTCAAAGAATATACTTCAAAATTAGTTGAGGCCGACCAAACATTTGATGGTATTATTACCAGCAAATTATCTAAAGATGAATTGAAAGTATCAAAAAAATATACATTACCTACAAATAGTGGTAAGTTTGAAGTTGCAAGAAAAGATCAAGCTTCTTTTTTAAAACTGTTTTCTGAAATTCCAAACAAAGGTGCAGGAAATGGAGAAGTTGGACTCTATTGGTTGTTTAATTATCAAAGAGGAACCAATAGTGGAAGATGTAAAGAGAATAGAGGCAGAGACAATCCAGATCTATTAATTGATAATATAAACGTTGAAGTGAAATCTTATCCAAGACATACAGGGAAAATAGGGTTAGGAAAGACAAAACAAGATTACGTTAATAGAGAAATACTTTCATCTCTGTTTGGGTTTAACAATATGTTCATAGCATTTGGAACAGGTACGGCAAAAAATAAATCTTTTTTTTCTGAAATAGGATATAATATAAACGATATCAGAGATAGTATAACAAAATTTAATGAAGTGCGAGAATTGTTAGAGAAGAATCCCGATCTAACTAAAAATTTTAAATTATTTAAAGAAATTCAAAAATCTATGAAGGGGTTAGAAACTGCAATAGGAAAAATTTCTGCAAAAAAACTTGATCTTTCTAAAGTAGAAGAAACCGCAGCAGAGATTGCTGCAAATGTAGTCATATCTAAAACTGGAAGAAAACCAGGCGATGGTGGATATGTTGTAAATTTTCTTAGAAGTAAACCATTAGATATAATGTTTCACAAAATTGCATTTGAAAATTTTACAAGAGATTTTAAAGATTTACAGAAATATTTTGGAGTATCATCGGGAGAATTAGCAATTGATTACAGACTATTTGAGAAATAATAATGTTACGATTTAAACAATATCTCGCAGAAGCAAAAGAAGGAAAGAACCTTCATCTAGAACATCTAGAAGATGAAGTTCTGAATAATGGCATCAATGGAACCAGAGGTGCGATTAGTTTCTTGCAATCTTTACGAGATATGTTAGCAGGGAATGCCAGTTCGGGTGTTAATATAACTGTCAAGTGGGATGGTGCTCCGGCTGTCTTTGCAGGAACCAATCCAGAAAATGGAAAGTTCTTTGTAGGAACCAAAGGAATTTTCAAAATGGGAGGAGCCAAGAAAGTAAATTATACACACGATGATATTGATAGAAATCATTCTGGTGGTCTTGCCGACAAACTCCATGTTTCGTTGGATGAACTTTCAAAAGTGGGCATCAAGGGGGTCTTACAAGGTGATATAATGTACACAAAAGACGATTTACAAACTAAAACAATTGATGATGAATCGTATATTATATTCCAACCAAACACAATTGTTTACGCAGTTCCACAAAATTCACAACTCGCCTCAAAAATCAAATCATCTAAAATGGGAATCATCTGGCACACTACTTATAGTGGTGATACAATGGAAGATATGAAAGCCTCTTTCGGAGTTTCAGATAGTGCATTCAAAGAAACAAAGTCGGTCTGGCAAGCAGATGCATCGTTTACAGATACTTCTGGTTCTTCTACTATGACAAAAAAGGAAACAGAAGAAGTAACAAAAATTCTCAGTCAGGCAGGAACGAAGTTTCATGAATTAAAAAAAGAAACTCTAAACACGATTGCAAAGGAAGAACGGATTGGAATTTTGATAAAGACATACGCAAACAAAATGATAAGACAAGGACAGAGAATTACAAATCCAAGAAAACATGCAGCTGGAACGATTGCAAGTGCTTATGATAGATTGAAGCATGATGTAGATAGAGTGAAGACAGACAAAATGAAGAAAGTAAAACAGGAAGAAATGGATCGTCATGTGAAATTTTTGAGAAGTAATTCATCTCAATTGGTTAAGATATTTGAAATGCAAAATCTACTTATCGATGCAAAAATGTTGATTGTTCGTAAATTGGAAAAGATTAAAGGAATGACAAAAACCTTTATTAAAACCGATTCGGGATTTGAAGTTACAAAGGTTGAAGGTTTTGTTGCAATCGATACTATAGGAGGTAATGCGGTCAAATTGGTTGATAGACTTACTTTTTCACTTAATAATTTCACCGTTGTAAAAAATTGGGATAAGTAATGTATTTGTATAAGATTACTAATAAAACGAATAGTCATAGTTATGTTGGATTTACCAGCAAAGAGCCAAGATTTAGATATTACCAACACTGTGCAAATGCATTTAAAAAGGGAGCAAAATCCAAACTTTATTCAGCAATGAGAAGAGATGGGAAAGAAAACTTCATATTAGAAACCATATATGAAGGTGAAGATGCATTACAGAAAGAAAATGAATTTATAGTAAAATATAAAGCAGAATATAATATGACTCCAGGCGGGGAAGCCAACAGATTAGGAATACCACATACTGCAAATACCAAAAATCTTTTATCAGAAAAGTTGAAGGGTAAAAAGAAACCACCAAGAACCGAAAAACATAATATAAATGCTTCTTTAGCTCAAATGGGCCACACGGCTTGGAACAAAGGTAAATTTCAAGAAAATGTCACACCTCATGCAATTTACATGAGAAACTATAGGGCTAAGAGGGACAAATAATGGCAAAAGATTTAAAGACAGCAGTATTTTGTTGGGGAAGATTCAATCCTCCAACGATTGGCCACGGAAAGTTGTTGGATGCACTCATTTCTGTTGCGAAGAGAAAAGGTGGTAGAAATAGTGATACTTTTGTTCTTGTAAGTCATTCGGTAGATCCAGAAAAAAATCCATTAACAAAAGATCAAAAAGCATTTTATTTGAAAAAAATGTTTCCCAAACAAATGAAATATTATGATGTGGAATTGAATAAAAAGAAATTATTTCTTCGTCTTATTGCGGTTATTTTCAATAAGCATTATGATAGATTGATCATGGTTGCCGGAAGTGATAGAGTTAGAGAGTTTCAAACCGAATTGGATAAGTTCAATGGTGCAACTGGTGATGATGCGCCTCTCAAGGGAACATCTTATAGTTTCAAGGAAATTGAAGTAGTTAGTGCAGGAGAACGTGATCCAGATGCAGAAGGCATTTCAGGAATGTCTGCATCTAAGATGAGGGCTGCAGCCGCAGACGGAGATCTAAAATCCTTTAAGGAAGGGGTTCCAAGAGGATTTGGTGTCAAGAATACAAAGAATATGATGAATGATGTTCGTAAAGGAATGGGTCTGGAAGTAGTACAATCAAACGAATCTTTATTGACATTCAAACAATTTGTTGTTAAAGAAGAATCGAAAAAAATTATATCAGCAGGATTGGTTCTGACAGATGGTAAATTTGTATTGGGATGTAAAGCAACTTATGCAAAGCCTGGAAGATTTGATTTACCAAAAGGACAAGTTGATGGGGGGGAGACACCAATACAGACCTGTATTAGAGAAGTAAAAGAAGAGACAAATCTCACAGTAAAAAAAGGTGATCTGAAAGATCAAGGAAAATACGAATACCTAAAAAACAAAGACCTTCATCTTTTTACATACAAAACCGATAAACTGCCCAATATTTCTTCAATGAAAAATAATTCCTTTTTTTTAGATAAAAGAAGCGGTAAAAAATTACCAGAAATAACTGGTTATAAGTATATTCCTATGAATAGTGTTGTTAAATATTTTCATCCCAAAATTGCAGAGATTATTGGGAAGTTAGTAGAAAAGGATAGACTATGAAAACATTTAAAGGATATTTAGAAGAAGCTTCTTTATGGGATAAAATTTTTAGACAGAATAGGGGGGTCTTTTATAGGGGAATTAGTAAAGGTGGTAAAACGACAGGGATAGGAGCACTTGGAGTAGGTATCTATCTTACTTGGACAGAAGGTATGGCAAAAGCCTTTGCTGATCGAATGGGTAGTGGAGGAATAGTAAAAAAATACAAAGTAAAATCTAAACTTAAATTGTGCGATGATCAACATCCAGATTTTACGAGTGTTAAAGAAATGATGGGGTTTGAGCCGTGGGAATTTAGTGATGATCCAATGTTTGCTAAACTGGTTACTATGCAATTGAAGAAAAAAAGATATGATGGTGTTGTAAGTGATAAACCAGAAATGGGTATTTGTATTTTTGACGAAAAAAATATAACAGAGGTAAAATGAAAACCTTTAAACAATTTTGCGAGGGAAAAACTCAACTATACGGACTTTCAATTAAGGAGTTGTTAGATACCGTTTTGGATTTCAATGGAAAAACTCTCATTTACTTTGATACTGAAACAATGGGTCTTGCACCCAAAAAGGATTACCTACAACTTACTGAAATTGCAGCGATTGCGTATGATGGATCGACATTCAAACAAGTTGATAAGATAGATTACAAAGTTACTTTATCACAGGTTACAAAGAACGTTTTAAAAGCAGGCACACCAGAACGAGAAAATTGGGATTCACACGTAAAACCAAATGATAAATTAAAGACACCGCAAGAGGTGTTGAGAATGACTCGTTATGGAGAAAAGACAGCCAGATTCATAAAAGAAGTTCATGCAATAAATGTATTTTTTAAATTTATAAACAAGTTTCCAAATCCTGTTTTGATTGCACACAATGCACCATTTGATTTAAAGTATCTTGGTATTCGTGCAAACAGGTATGGCATCAAGATGAAGACATACAAGACATTGGATACACTTGAATTAAACAAAATGTATTTTATTCCATTACTCAAGTCGGTGGAAGGTAGTGGAGAATTGGATTTGATTCTGAAATCATTATCTACTTATACAACAACAGGGAAACGAAAAGTATCATCTACTTTGGGGAATCTAAGTACAGCGATGAAGATAGATGTTAAGGGTTGGCATAATGCTCTTGCAGATGTAGAGATGTTAATGGGGGTTCTTGCCAAGATGGTTAAAACGTTTAAACAATATCAAGATGTAGATATAAGTGACTTACATCGTAAAGAAGTTTTGAGGGTTGCAAAGAGTCAACACAAAAGAAAACATACCCCAAAGAGAAAAAAGAAATGAAAAGAGATTTTAACGAAAGAACGATGACTACAAAACAACAAGTCGTTCAGATGAATCACTATTGGAAAGATCTTAATCATGCGGCTTCTGATGATGTGAAAAAGAAAAATATGGATATGAGATTTGGTATTAAAAATATCAAACTCGATAGAACTGGAAATATTATATCGTTTGACAAATATAAAAGAGGTGCATACGAAGATCATAATTGTAACGAGATTCATCCTGAACAATCTCACAAAGAATGGGAAAAAGAACAAAAAGAAAGTATGGATTGGAAAAAATTTGATACTCCATATGGAGATAGGCATGGAAAGAAATTTGATACATGGAATGCATGGGAGAAGATAGAAAAAGAACGTGAAAAATTAGAAAAGTCCCAAAACGACAAGAAACAAATGAATAATATTCTTATGCCCAGAAGTCCAAAAAATAAAAACAAAACACACGAACAATTTGTGAAAGAAACAAGAGGGAGTATTGGAGATATGGAACATATAACAGAAGATATGGAAGAAATAAATGTTCTGATAGAAGAAATAGACATGTTATGTAAAGATAGTACTATACCTATTTTACGAGAAGATCAGGTGTGTGAGTTTTTATTACTCAAAGATGCTGTTGGTGGTGGAAAAATAGAAGAGTTGAGAATTCAGGCCGAGGCGAGTAAAGTACCAAGTAAAGGTCTTTCTCCTGCACAACGAAGAAAAATGGCAATTCGAATGAGACTTCAAGCGAAAAAGCCAGGATTTATTATGAAGAGATTGCGTTCAATGAAACGTGCAGCAACCAAAGCAACAATTGCAGTACGTGCTCGTAAAGCTGCAATCAAACTGGTTGTCAAAAAATTCTTTCCTAAACTCCGAACAAAGAAAACATCAGAACTTAGTTATTCGGAACGTGGAAAAATTTCACAGATAGTTAAAAAGAAATCAAAAGTAATTGATCGGTTTGCAAAAAAACTTCTTATCACAACACGTAAAAAAGATATAGAACGCAGAAAGGCAATGGCCGGAAAAAAAGATAAAAAAGGAGTAAAAGGTGAATCATAATATTAAGAAAGGAAAAAGTGGCCGAATATAAAAATGAAAAACCATGTGAATTTATTTACAACATAACTGCTGTAGAGAAGGTGGTAGATGGAGATACTATTGATGCAGTTTTTGATTTGGGTTTCGATGTGCGGATATGTAATAGAATTCGTCTACTCGGAATCGACACCCCCGAATCAAGAACGAAAGATTTAGAAGAGAAGTTCTACGGTAAACTTTCCTCGGCTGCACTCAAATCGTGGGTACATTGGGCAGTTATGTCAGACAGAGATGATATCGAAATACAATGTCGATGTCCAGAATCAGATAGCAGAGGTAAGTTTGGCAGAGTACTTGGCGAACTTTGGGTCAACTGTACAGAAGACGGTCATGAATTTAATGGATGGACTAACATAAACAAGTGGATGTGTGAAAATGGTTACGCAGTTGGATATTTTGGTGGAAGTAAAGAGGAGATCGAAGAGGCCCACATGGCAAATCGAGAATATCTCCTCGCAGAACAAGGTGTTAAATATGAGGACAAGTAGTATGAAAAAATTCAACGAGTATTCTTCGTTTGAGGACAAGATTCTCATAACACTCGATAGATGTCCGTGTGATCTTTTAACATTATCCCATAAACTCAAAGAAGACATAATGCCTGTCAGTTCTATGTTAGAACATCTCAAGGTTTACGATAAAGTTGAAATGTATAGAGAAAAATGGCAAATCAAAAAACAGAAAAAATAATTTGGAAAAAATGAGTTATTCTAGATGGTTGAACTCTACGTTTTATACGTATTGGTGTGCAACGGATGCGAAAAATAAAAATGACGAAGTGTTTATTTGTCATACTGATATCTATAAATGTCATAAAATTAAATACATAGAATGTAAAAAGATGGCCAAAAACCTCATTTCTCTCAAAGGAAAAATCAATGAGATAGTGGGTGATGAAGATGCAATAGAATTACAGGGTTATATGAAGGAATTTGTGAATGATGTAGATATACATTGGGAATTTAATAAATGAAATCATTTAAACAATATCTAAAAGAAGCTAGAGGAACAAGTCTATCAGATTTGTTATTTCTACCAAGAATCGGTTATTATGATCAACTGATGATTCCTATATCTTCACCTATGTTCAAAAGAATATGGCCAGACACACTCAGAGCAACAGTATTCCACACAACGGATTCGGATGGTGTTAAGTCAATATCAAAACTTGAAGGAAAGAAAGGACAAATATCTGCATTTTTCTCAATGTTTTCTCGTTATATGGAAGTTGGTGTTGCAACTCAAGGTGGTGTTCATTCAG
>ENA-OREN01004599-OREN01004599.1-marine-metagenome-genome-assembly--contig:-NODE-4599-length-11946-cov-4.017693_pt1 | contig 11946 bp, 11 predicted proteins | sample MGYA00248624_ERZ508555 | MGnify/ENA primary metagenome ERZ508555 (study PRJEB26222, sample SAMN06267773) | marine metagenome | isolation source: Saanich Inlet, British Columbia, Canada | place...
GTGGGAAGTGTACACAATGGCGCAGAAGGCGCGAGAATCTGGCTCCGTTGTGACGATTTCCGAGACCGGCGCCATGGTGCGCAGCGCGAAAGGCCTGCGCGTCCAGCCCGACCACAGTTTCGAGAATGCGCCGAAACTCGATATCCTCGTCGTTCCCGGCGGCATGGGCACAAGGCGTGAAGTCGACAATAAAAATCTGATCGACTGGATCGCCAAGGTCGCGCCTGGCTGCACCTGGGTCACCAGCGTCTGCACCGGGTCCATGTTGCTGGTCGAGGCCGGACCGGCCAAAGGCAAGCGCGTGACGACACATTGGGCCTTTGTCGAAACATTGCGCAAACGCGGCGGCGCGGCGGAAGTCGTGGACGACATGCGTTTCGTGCGCGACGGCAATGTGGTCACGTCGGCGGGCGTGTCGGCGGGCATCGACATGGCGTTGTGGGTGGTGGGACAAACCGATGACGTCGCCTTCGCCCGGCGCGTTCAACGCAACATGGAATACGACCCGGCGCCGCCTTATACGGCGGAGGCTTGACCTAATCGGGCAAAGAATCGCCTTCGGCAGCGGTCTGATGGTAACGCCGCAGGCCGTCGTCGGTGTGAATCCAGGATAATTGATCCACGACATAGGCGTGCAAGCGCGGCTGAAGCGCTTCGGGGTCATCCAGAGCGGCGACGAACAGGTGCATTTCCCCGGCCCAGCGATCCGATTCATAACTCATCGGCGTGCCGCAGGTTTCACAGAAACGACGGATGACGCTCGGCGACGACTCATAGGTCCTGGGCGCGGCGCCGGTCCACGCAAAACATTCGGCGTCGAAACTGGCGTAGGTCGTAAATGGCGCGGCGGAGGCGTGTCTGCAATCGGCGCAATGGCAATGGGCGACCCATTTTGGCTTGCCCCTCGCGCGAAACCGCACCGCGCCACACTGGCATCCGCCTTCATAGATAGCCCCGTCCTTATTCGCCGCCAATACCGTTCTCAATCCTGAAATATCTGAACATTGCTGCGGATGAACCGTTCGACGACCGGGTTACCGGACTCATCGATATCCATCGTCGGACCGTCCCAAATGATATGACCATCGTCGATCATGGCGATGCGGTTGGAAATTTTGCGTGCGCTGACCATGTCGCTGGTGATGGAAATCGTCGTCGCCCCCAGCGCCTCGACCCCGTGGATAATAATTTCATTGATGACGTTGCTCATGATCGGGTCCAGCCCGGCGGTCGGTTCGTCAAGGAACAGAATATCCGGGTCCGTCGCGATGGCGCGTGCGAAACCGACCCGTTTTTGCATGCCGCCCGACAACTCGGCGGGGGACCGGTCGGCGATGTCGGAATCGAGGCCGACCATGTTCATCGCCTCCAGTGCCGCCTGGCGTGCTTCGCGGCGGCGCATGCCCTGGCTCTGGATCAGGCCGAACGCGACGTTCTCCCAGACGGGCAGGCTGTCAAACAGGGCGGCACCCTGGAACAGCATGCCGAACTTTCGGGTCACCCGCTCACGTTCGCCCGGAGACATGCCGAGGGTTTCCTCCCCGTCAATCTGAATGGAGCCTGAATCCGGCTCCAACAGGCCAATGATGCTTTTGATCAGGACCGATTTGCCGGTGCCCGAACCGCCGATTACGGCAAGCGAGTGACCGGCGGGCAAATCCAGATCGACACCGCGCAGAACCGCATTGGAGCCGAACGCCTTGTGCAGGTCCCGGACCGAGATTTTCGGCGCATCGCCCGGGGCGTTCATGAGGCGAAGAACACGGCGGTGATAATGAAGTTGAACAGCAGCAGGAGGATCGAGGCCGAGACCACCGCGTTGGTCGTCGCCTGACCGACGCCCTGGGCGCCGCCCTTGGAATGGTAGCCGTGATAGGTCCCCATCAGGGCGACGAGGAAACCGAAGACGGCCGCCTTGACCAGGCCGGAGACGAAGCCGGTTGAGTCCAGACTGTCCCAGGTGCTTTTCAGATAAGTGGTCGGGTTGAAGCCGAAATCGTAGACCGAGACCAGAAATCCGCCGAGCACGCCAATGACATCGGCGACCAGAACCAGCAGCGGCAACATGGCAATGGCGGCGATCAGGCGCGGCGCAACGAGGTATTTGTAGGGATTTGTCGAGAGGGTGGTCAGGGCGTCGATCTGCTCGGTCACCCGCATGGTGCCGATTTCGGCCGCCATCGCGGCGCCGACGCGCCCGGCGACCATCAGGCCGGCGAGAACGGGCCCCAGTTCGCGTGTGATCCCCCAGACGACGACGTTGGCAATCGTGGCTTCGCCGGCGAACCCGAAGCCGCTGAAGCTCTGCAACGCCAGCACCGCACCGGTGAATATCGCCGTCAGGCCGACGACCGGAAGAGAGTAGTAGCCGATCTCGATCATCTGCTGGAGAATCAGCCGCGGATAGAAAGGCGGGCGAACGCAGTGATACAGGCCGATGGCCGCGAAGACGACGATCTGGCCGATCGTTACGAAAATGGAGATCGTGCCGCGGCCGATGGTTGCCAGGAAACGCATGGTCAGCTCGTCCCGCCCTGATACTCGAGGTGCAATCGTGGCCCCAGCCCGCTCAGGACTTCATACGCGATGGTCCCGGCGGCGTCTGCAAGGTCATCCGCGGTGACGTTCGGACCCAGCAATTCGACAGTCTGCCCCGGGTGGCAAAGTTCTGCCGGAACATCGGTGACGTCGATGGTGATCAGGTCCATGGAAATCCGTCCCGCGAGCGGGGCGGCCTGCCCATCGATAAAGGCGCACATGCTGCTGCCCTCCTTGGTCGCTGCCGTGTTTCCGGCGGCGCGGGGATAACCATCGGCATAGCCTGCCGCGAGGGTCGCGATCCGCCGGGTTCCGGTGACCTGATGAGCGGCACCGTATCCAACGGTCATGGGAGTGTCAACGTCGCGCAGCTGGAGAATTTTCGTATAAATTTCAACCACTTGCTTCATCGGATTGGGCTGCGGGGCGCTCGGCCGAATCCCGTACAGCGAGGCGCCTGGACGGACCATATCGAAATGGTATTCGGGGCCCAGAAAGACGCCGGAGGAATTCGCCAGACTGGTGCGCGCGGGACCGATGACGGGCGCCAGGCGTTCGCACACATCCACGAAAAGATCCCGTTGTGCCGTGTTCATCGGGTGGTCCGGCGTATCGGCGCATGCGAGATGGCTCAGGATCGTTGAAATTCGTATTCCGTCGAACCGGGTCGGGTCGGCAATGAGTGTCTCGAGCTCCCTGCGGCCGATCCCCAGCCGGTTCATGCCGGTGTCCACATGCAGCCAGGCGTCTGCTGTGTCCTCGGGGGCAGTATCGCGCGCGGTGCGCCAGGTCTCGATCTGCGGCAGGCTGTTGAGTGTCGCCGTCAGCCGTCCTTCGTGAAATGCCGGAATATTTCCGGGTTCGGGCCCGTTCAGCACAACGATCTCTGCGGTGAGATCTGAAGCGCGCAACTGCAATCCCTCGGCCGGCGTGGCCACAAAGAAGGTGGTGCAGCCAGCCCCGGCCAGTGTCGCTGTGACGGGGCCGACGCCGAGCCCGTAGGCATTGGCCTTCACCGCAGCGCCGACGTCCGCGCCGGGGCAGGTGGCCTGGATCAGGCGAAAATTCTCGGCGATGGCGTCCAGGTCCACAATGGCGACCGCGCCGGCATCTGCCGGGATGACAATATCGCGTGCCGCCAAGGCCTTAGTACCGGTCCTCGGGCAGGTAGTCGTCGGGCGACAGGTCGGCGAACTGCGTGAAATCGCCGTTGAACTGCAGCGTCACCGTGCCGATGGGCCCGTGCCTCTGTTTGGCGATGATCACTTCCGCCTTGCCCCGGCATTTTTCCATGAGTTCGTCATGCCGATGCTGGCGCTCGAGATAGGTGTCCTGCTTCTCGCTGTCGCGCGGGGTCGGTTGCTCGCGCTCGCGGTAATATTCCTCGCGATAGATGAAGGTGACCACATCCGCATCCTGCTCGATCGAGCCCGATTCACGCAGGTCCGACAGTTGCGGGCGCTTGTCCTCGCGCTGCTCGACCGCGCGGGATAACTGGCTCAACGCGATCACAGGAACACTCAGCTCCTTCGCCAGCGCCTTCAGGCCGCGGGTGATCTGGGAGACTTCCTGTACCCGGTTGTCTCCCCGGCTGTTGGCCGGCGGATTGATGAGCTGGAGGTAGTCGATGACGATCAGGCTGAGGCCGTGCTGGCGCTTGAGGCGCCGCGCCCTGGTCCGGATCTGCGACATGGTCAGCGCCGGCGTGTCGTCGATGAACAGCTTCAGGCCATGCAGTGCCTGAGAAACGGCGAAGACCCGGTTGTACTCTTCCTCGCGCACGTCGCCGCGACGGATCGAGTCCGAGCGCACATGCGCCTGCTCCGAGATGATGCGCGTGGCGAGCTGCTCGGCCGACATTTCGAGGGAGAAGAACGCGACGCTCTCGGATTCCTCGATTTCAGTCCCGTCGGGCCCATCCTTGCGCTGCTTCGTGGAGGCCGCGTGGTAGGCGATGTTGGTGGCCAGTGCGGTCTTGCCCATGGAAGGCCGCGCGGCGATGATCACCAGATCGGATTCATGCAAGCCGCCGAGCAGCTTGTCGAGATCGGTAAATCCGGTCGGCACGCCGACCAGCTGGCCGTCGCGTTTGTAGGCGGCTGCGGCCATGTCGATGGCGCCGGTGACGGCGCTCTTGAAATCCCGGAAACCGGTCTCGGTCGTGCCTTCCTCGGCAAGCTGGAAGAGCATTTCCTCGGCCCGCTCGATCTGCTGCGGCGCCGGGGTGTCGAGCTCATACTCATACGCACCGTTGACGACCTGGCCGCCGATATCGATCAGCTCGCGCCGCAGGAAACAGTCATAGACTTCGCGTCCCAGATCGAGCGCGTTCTGGATTGTGATGACGGCATTCGCGAGCTCGGCGATGTAGCTTTGGCCGCCGATGGCCTGCAAATCCGTGTCGTCCTTGAAATAGTTCTTCAGGGTGACGGGGTCGGCGATCTGACCATGCTCGATCAGATGCGCGCAGGCTGCGTAGACGCTGGCATGGGCCGGGTCGGCGAAATGCTCGGGGAACAGGAACTCCTGCACCCGCTCGAACGAGCGGTTGTTCACGAGAATCGCGCCGAGAAGCGCCATCTCTGCCTCGAAATTATGGGGCGGGGAGCGGAATCCTATTCCGCCCTCTTCCCCGTGCAGGGGTGTGATGTTGGCAGCTTCGTCGGCCATCGGATCTGTCATGTCGCTCGTTGTCATGGCGATGCACAGTAATCTTGAACACCCGATCTGGCGCTTTCAATCGTCCGGTGAGTCGAGTGGAACATGAGGATAGCTTGCCGGACTGAGTCTCTTTTTGACCTTTTCGTGACGCTTTTTCGCTTGCGCCTCCCGAACGGGCCGTGCTGGGGGCCCGTCTTGGGCGGCTACCGTCTGGCCAACCAATCCTCACGGACTATATTGGTCCGCATAACACCATTGGGGGAAAGCAAATGCGTGCAGCTTGGTATGCCGAATTTGGCGAGGCGAAAGATATTTTCCAGACCGGCGAACAGGACGCGCCGAGCGCGGGTGACGGCGAGGTGCTCGTCAGGGTCCACGCGTCGGGCATCAATCCACTGGACGTGAAGCGCCGGGCAGGGCTGCGCGGGCCCATGATGGGCGACATGATGATTCCCCATTTCGATGGGGCCGGCGTGATCGAGGCGGTCGGCGCGGGCGTCGATGCGGGCCGGGTCGGGGAACGGGTCTGGCTGTTTGAAGGCCACATGCGCCGCGCGAACGGCACCGCCGCCGAGTACATCGCCCTCGATGCCACCCGTGCGAACCTGTTGCCGGAGGGCCAGGGTTTCGCCGCGGGGGCCTGCCTGGGTATTCCCGCGATGACGGCCCATGCGGCCGTGTTCACGGACGGACCCGTGGACGGCCAGACGATACTGGTGACCGGCGCTGCCGGGGCCGTGGGCAACTATGCCGTGCAAATGGCGCGGAACGGCGGCGCGACTGTGATCGGCACGGTCAGTTCCGATGAAAAAGCGGCGCTCGCCCTGGAAGACGGGGCGACCCACACGATCAACTACAAGACCGAGGACGTCGCCGCGCGGGTCAGGGAGCTGACCGACGGCAAGGGTGTCGATCGGGTGGTTGAGGTCGAACTCGGCGGAAACATCGAGACGACGGTCAAAATCCTCAAGACCGGGGCCACGATTGCGTCCTACGCTTCGATGGCCGAGCCGGTGGTGCCCTATCCATTCTATAAGCTGCTGGCGAAGGCGCCGACCCTGCACATCATCGGCTGTTTCACCATGGCCGAGGACTTCAAAATGCAGAGCGTGGCGGATATTTCCCGCTGGATGGCGGAGGGCAAGTTGGCCAGCCGCGTCGCTGAGGAATTTCCGCTTGAGGAGATCGCGGCAGCGCACGAGAAGGTCGAAGAGGGGCGCCAGGTCGGCGGCGTGGTCGTGACGATCGACTAGCGAAGATCAACCGGCGTTCTTCACGGCCTGGATCGCCGTTTCCAGGGCCTGCAGGAAGTTCGAGCGGTCCTGCTTCGCAAAGGCCCGCGGCCCGCGGGTGGTCTCGCCGGCCGACCTCAGATCCGTCATCAGGTCGCGGGTGGCCAGCGCCATGCCGATCGAGGCCTTGTCGAGCGCCTTGCCGTTTGGGCGGAGCGCGCGGGCGTCCTTCTTGATGCATCTGTCGGCGAGGGGAATGTCCTGGGTCACCACGATATCGCCCGGACCGATGTGTTCGGCGATCCAGTCGTCGGCCACGTCGGCGCCATCGGCCACGACGGTCTGGGTGACGAGCGGGTGCCCGTGGAACCCGAACATGCCGCTGTTCGAGACGAGATGGACGCGCAGCTGGTGCCGTTCGGCGACACGCACGATCTCGTCCTTTACCGGGCAGGCGTCGGCATCGACATAGATTTCAGGCATGAGAGGGATAACGCGCCGGGGTCTATTCCGCGGCTTTCGTCTCCGCCTGGTCGACCATCGCCCGGTCCCAGTCTGAGATGTAGTCCCGGGTCAGGGGCACCGCGTCCTGGCGCTTGGCGATCTGGATCTGGAAGACCATCTGGTTCATCCGCCGGAAGGCGATCTCACAGCCGATCAGATAGAACTCCCACATCCGGCAGAATCGCTCGTCATAGAGCGCCACCGCCTTGTCCCGCTGATCCATGAAACGGTCGTACCAATGGTGCAGCGTGTCGGCATAATGCAGGCGCAGAATCTCGATGTCGGTCACCCAGAGTCCGGCCTTCTCGATGGCGGCGAGGGTCTCCGAAAGGGCCGGCGTATAGCCACCCGGGAAGATGTATTTGCGTAGCCACGGGTTGGTGTTTCCCGGCGGTTCCATACGCCCGATCGAATGGAGCAGGAACACGCCGTCGTCGGACAGGAGTTGCTTGGCCTTCTTGAAATACTCCCCGAAATGGACTGCACCGACATGCTCGAACATGCCGACCGAGACAATCCGGTCATATGTTTCCGGTTCGTCGCGATAGTCCTGGAGCTTGAAGCGGACCTGATCGGCAAGGCCGGTGTCAGCGGCACGCTGCTGGCTCACCTTGTGTTGTTCTTTTGACAGGGTCACGCCTGTGACGTCGGCACCCGTGGCCTTGGCCAGATACAGCGCCATGCCACCCCAGCCCGACCCGATGTCCAGAACCTTCATGCCCGGTTGGTCGAGCAGGAGTTTGGCTGCGATGTGACGTTTTTTGTCGTCCTGGGCGCGCTCGAGGTCGTCATGCGTCCCGTCGAAATAGGCGCAGGAATATTGCCGGTCCTGGTCCAGGAACAGGTCGTACAAATCGTCCGACAGGTCGTAGTGATGGGCGACATTCTGCTGCGCCTTGCCGATCGGATTGTATTGCTGGATACGGCGGAAAACGCGGCTGAGGGTCCCGGTAATGTCCGAGGCCCAATGGTTTTCGAACGTCTCGATGTTGCGGCCGATGAGATCGATCAGATCGTAGAGGTTACCCTCCTCGATCGTCAGATTTCCGTCCATGTAGGCTTCGCCGACCGCGATGCGCGGGTTCATCAGCATCCGGCGTTCGGTTGCACGATTTTGCAGGCGAACGGTGACCCGGGGAGGCGCACCGTTTCCGAAACGGTGCGTCTTACCCCCTGCATCTATCAGGCGAAAATCGCCCTCACCGATGATCCCGTCGAGAAAACGCGCCAGAAGCATCGCATCCCCCGTTTTGCCAAAATAATTACGACGCTTCTAAAGCTTAGCAAAAGCTGCATCGTCGGGCAAAACACGGATTTGAGTTCAGGTTGTGAGTTCTTCTGCGTCGCCCTCTGCACCGGAATCTGCATCGGATTCTGCATCGGATTCTGCGGCGTCTTCATCGCCAGAGGACTCTTCCGTTTCTGCAGCTTCTCCGGCCTCACCGGCGACGCGCTCGGCAACGTCGTCTTCGACCATGCCTTCGATCGCCTCGGCTTCGGCGGTCTTGTCGTCGGCCACGGCCAACGCTTCGTCTGCCAGGGCCACGGCAAATTCAGCTTCCTCGGCGTCTTCCGCGATCTGCGTGATCGATCGGCCGTGCTCGCGCTGGGTCGCCGCTTCGTCCTCGGTGCGTGCGATGTTGACGCTCAACTCGACCGAGACCTCGGGGTGCAGGGAGATGCGGATGGGGTGAAGACCGAGTTCCTTGATCGCCCGGTCGAGCAGCACCTGGCCGCGCCCGATCGTGACACCGGTCTCGGTGACGATGTCGGCAATGTCGCGCGCACTGACCGAACCGTATAGCTGGCCATTGTCGCCCGCCTGACGGATCAGCGTAACGTCGAGCTCTTCGATCTTGCTGGCCACCGTCGAGGCTTCCTCGCGGCGTTTGAGGTTTTCGGCCTCGAGCTGCGTGCGTTGCGATTCGAACTGCACCCGATTGCCATCGGTTGCGCGCAGTGCCTTTTTCTGCGGCAACAGAAAATTGCGGGCATAGCCGGATTTCACGGTGACGACGTCACCCATCTGTCCGAGTTTTTCGATACGTTCGAGAAGAATTACATCCATGTCATACCTCCTGGCCGGATCGCACCAGTCCGGTGCGCCGGCGAAGACCGAGTATTTGGTCCGCCACACCGATCAGCGCGACAGGCACGCTCAACGGCGGGAAGACGATTATAAAGCCGTAGAAAACGGCAAGGATTACAAAGGTAATTGGCGTGCGCCGTGCGATCGCGTGGAACGTGCCGATGCCCACGAGGAACATCGGTACGAAAATGGCAATCGCCGCATTCTGGCCGAGATAGGCGTAGTTGCCGTCCCCCCACCAAACAATCAGCAGCGCGACAACGAAAGCGACCGGCACCCAAAGCGGGGTTCGGAGATCTTCCATGCGTGGCGTCGGCCGCCCCAAAGCACCACGATTGTGGAGCAGGGCGATTGCACCCGCGGTGGAAACCGCGAGCAACAACAACCACACCGCCATCAAAGCGCCGGGGAAAATCGGCGCGATGGTGCCGGACAACGATCTGATCCGGAACAAACCGAACTCGGGGAAAATCCCCGTAAACAGCGGTTCCAGAAACGTCTTGGTCAAAACCACGAGGTCCGTGTCGCCCTTGATCACCATCAGACCGAAGATGATCATGCCGGCAATGGCCGCCGCGAGCAGCCAGGCCATAACCGTCAGTGGCGGTTGCCACTCGATGTAGCCCAGCGAAGAGGTGCGCGAACGCCTCAAAAAATGCACGGCGAAGACAATCGGTACCGCAAACAGCGCGGCGAACAGAATTGTCGGCTCCGGTCCCAGCGCAAGCGCCAGGACGACCCCAGTGATGACCACAAGCCCTGTCAGGCCTGCACCCGCCGCCGCGATCACACCGATACCCAACCCCGCAGCCATCAATGGGATGCCCGTCAGGGTGAGGGGTGCAGCCGCGCCGATGCCAAACGCGAACGGAACTGCGAACAGCAGTGCCGCCAGCGCACCAGCGCTGAGCGTTAAGGCATAGGGTCGGACGGAGTTGATCATTGCCATGTTCCGAACGGACGCCTGTCTGGCATCCGGCCTGTCAATCGTCAGTCGACGACGTAGGGCAGCAACGCCAGGAACCGAGCGCGCTTGATGGCGCGCGACAGCTCACGCTGCTTTTTGGCTGAGACGGCGGTAATCCGGCTCGGCACAATCTTGCCACGTTCGGAAATGTACCGGGACAGCAGCTTGGTGTCCTTGTAGTCGATCCGCGGCGAATTCGCGCCGGAGAACGGGCAGGTCTTGCGACGACGGAAGAAGGGGCGTCGGCCACCGCCGCCGCCACCGCCACCACCACCGGTGCGGGGTTCCATAGACATTATTTTTTCTCCCCTTCGCTCTCAGCGGCCGGCGCGTCTTCGGCCGGTGCTTCGGTTGCAGGTGCAGCTTCAGCAGGTGCAGCTTCAGCAGGCGCAGCTTCAGCAGGCGCAGCTTCTGCAGGTGCGGCTTCGGCAGGTGCGGCTTCAGCAGGCGCAGCTTCAGCAGCCGCGGCTTCAGCAGGTGCGGCCGCAGCGGGTGCGGCAGCTTCGACGGCGGGTTTCTTGTCGCCGTCTTCTTCGTCATCACGGCGCGGACGATCCTTGCGGCCCTGCATCATGACCGACGGCATTTCTTCATGCTCGTCCATCCGCAGGGTGAGGTAGCGAAGAACATCGTCATGGATGCGCTGTTGGCGCTCCAACTCGAGAATGACGTCCGACGGGGCGTCAAGATTCATCATGACGTAGTGACCCTTCCGGTTCTTCTTGATCCGGTAAGCGAGATTGCGAAGACCCCAGGATTCAGAGTCCACGACTTTCCCGCCGCCGGTTTCGACGACCCCGGTGAAGGTTTCGACCAACTGGTCGACCTGTGCGCCGGAAACATCCTGACGCGCAATAAAGATGTGTTCGTAGAGTGGCATATTCTGCGACTCCCCTTGGCTGTTTGCTGACCACCGACGATCGCCCCTTTCGGGCCGCGTCTGCATGGTCATAGCCGAAGCGCAATGGCGGATCCGGCAAGGAGTTGACGCCGGATGTCTCCCGGCGCCGCTTGAGGCGCGGGAATACACCACAAGCGTCATGTCGGCGCAAGGAATACATCCACGCGTCGCCAACCTGTTTGCAGGGTCACTGCCTTGCGGCTCGGCGGTGGCGGCGATATGAAGGTCGAGCACCCAGGAATAAGGAAAGTTGCAGATATGAATCGTGCATTCGTCTTTCCCGGACAGGGAAGTCAGGAAGTGGGCATGGGGCAGGGCCTTGCGGAGGCGTTTCCGTCTGCCCGGCTTGTATTCGAGGAAGTCGATGACGCGCTTGAGCGGCGTCTCAGCCAAATAATTTTCGAGGGCCCACAGGAAGAACTCACGCTGACCCAGAATGCGCAGCCGGCCCTGATGGCCGTGAGCATGGCGGTCGTACGCGTGCTTGAAGAAGAGGGCGGGATCAAGGTTTCCGAGGCGGCGTCCTTTGTCGCTGGCCACAGCCTCGGCGAATACTCCGCACTGGCGGCATCCGGTGCGTTGAGCATCGCCGATACCGCCCGCCTGTTGCAGACCCGCGGTGAGGCAATGCAGGCCGCCGGCCCCGTCGGTGTTGGCGCCATGGCGGCGGTCCTTGGGCCGAGCCTTGAAGAGGTGGAAGCGATCGCGGTCGATGCCGCCGAGGATCAGGTCTGTGATGTCGCCAACGACAATTCTGATGGCCAGGTCGTGGTCAGCGGAAACACCGAGGCTGTGGAACGCGCGGTGGAAATCGCCAAGGAGCGGGGCGCGCGTCGCGCAATTCTGCTGCCGGTCAGCGCACCGTTCCACTGTTCGCTTCTGGATCCGGCTGCCGACGTCATGACCTACGCATTGGCCAGCGCCGAGATTTCAATGCCCAACCCACCGGTGATCGCAAATGTCACCGCGGCACCGGTCACCGATCCTGATGAAATTCGCAATCTTCTGATCCAGCAAGTCACCAGCCGGGTGCGCTGGCGCGAGGGCGTTCTGG
>ENA-OREN01004605-OREN01004605.1-marine-metagenome-genome-assembly--contig:-NODE-4605-length-11937-cov-3.486256_pt1 | contig 11937 bp, 8 predicted proteins | sample MGYA00248624_ERZ508555 | MGnify/ENA primary metagenome ERZ508555 (study PRJEB26222, sample SAMN06267773) | marine metagenome | isolation source: Saanich Inlet, British Columbia, Canada | place...
GTTCGACAGGTTCTTCTTGCGCTTGCCAACGAACCCGTGGTCGCGCTCGCGACAGGCTGTCTTGAAGTGTCCAGCACTCGATTCCCGGATACAGCGTGGAAGGTGCCGCTCATTCACAGCGCGTTTGAGAACGCAGCCACCAGTGCATCTGGAATTGAAGCCGCATATAAAGCTCTAGTCCGAAAAGGTCGGATGGCCGAAAGGCCGATGACGTTCGTCGTCTTTGGCGGAGACGGGGCCACATACGACATCGGATTCCAATGGCTATCGGGTGCGCTCGAACGTGGGCACAAATTCATGTACATCTGCCTCAACAACGAGGGTTATATGAACACGGGAATACAGCGTAGTAGCGCAACGCTACTCGGTGCATGGACCACAACCACGCCTTCAGGCGATGCCCGACCCGGCAAGCCTGAATGGCACAAAGATATGACCAAGATCATCGCTGCCCACAATATTCCATACGTTGCGCAAGCAGCCGCTCACAACTGGAAAGACCTGATGACCAAGGTTCGTAAGGCTGAACAGGCCGATGGCCCTGCGTTCATCAATGTGCTTACGCCATGTGATCGTGGCTGGCGATTCGAGCCTGAAAAGACGATGGAAGTTAGCCAACTCATGGTCGAAGCGGGTCTGTGGCCGCTCTACGAAGTAGTAGATGGCAAATACAAGATGACTGGCGCACGCCAGAAGAAGCGCCCCGTAATGGACGCTCTACTTTCGCAAAAGCGTTTCAGTCACATAACGAAAAATGCTGATGACGCGACGATCGCCGCAATACAGGCCAAGGTCGATGAAGAGTGGGATGCCCTGCAGGCACTATGCGAAATGTCGGCCGCTGAGTAATTCGGATCACGAACGAAAACACAGTACGTATACGGGAATCAAATCGCTATCTACAGGCAGGTCGCTATCACGACCTACCGCGTTATTCGCTAATTAATTATGGCGAGAATCGTCTCGGTCGCCGTATCGCCCTGATCGGTAGTGGCCTTGAACGTAATAGTGAATACACCGGTGGCTGAGTAGGTGTGAACAGCGGTGATTTCACCAGTGGTCTGATTCACTGTCACATCGAAAAAGTAATCACCGTCTCCCCACTTAACCTGAACAGATAATTCGCCAACGTCGACATCAAATCGCACTCTCGCCGTAGTCACATATAGCGGCGAAAACTTGGTGCCAAACGGCGTGTTACCCGGAGAAATCGAGATACGAGGTATTGGCGTGGCAGTCGGCGGAGCTGGCGTCGGAGTAACCGTAGGTGTTGGTGTCACAGTTGGCGTGGCAGTTGGCTCGGGAGTCGCAGTGGCTGTCGCAGTCGGAACCGGGGTTGCGGTAGGAGCTGGAGTAGCGGTTGGAACCGGAGTCGGCAAAGCAGTCGGCTCTGGAATCGGGGTCGGAACCGGCACAGGAGTAGGTATTGGTAGTGGTGTGGCGGTAGGAATTGGAATTTGTGTTGGCGTCGGCGTAGCCGTAGGCGGCACAGGTGTAAGCGTTGGGGCCTCAGCGGTGAGAGCAATCACGACTACCGCGGTTGCTGTCGAATCGGCAGCTGCCTGAAGCTCAGGAGTTAGCGTCGCAGTTGGAATCGGGGTTGCAGTTGCTAGCCCCTCCCACAAACATCCTTTTGCCCTGTTCCTCGCATTCGCTTCTAGCGCGATCAACTCATCTTGATACTGCCCCTTGAGTTGATCTGCACCTCGTTCATTTGCAACCGCATATCCTTCCGATATCAGCTGATAATCAACGCTGTTACCTGCAAAGTCGAATACATATGCTTGAATCGTGTCGAACTCATCGTGCAGCGGTGGTCCATATTTCAGCCGTACCTGACTCGTGACAATCGATTTACTTAGCTCAGTCGCTTCAGATGAGCATGATTCGCCTTCGTCGGGCAAACTTGCGCCAAACAAACGAATTCTCCCTGCGCTCGTATCGAGAGTCTCGCCATCGATGATCCTTTCCACATCGACCAACAAGCAACCCGGACAAGATATTCCCGTATGAACCGCATCTGATTCCGGGGCAGAATTATCGAATTCCGCCGACTGAGCGATCACAGTGTTTGCAATAGACGTCTCTTCAGCAGGGTTAAACGGCGATTCTTCTGTCGCTGAACAAGCAGACAGAAGAATCAGAAATCCGAATATCAGCACACGTACTACGGGGCGCATTGTTCACTCAAGGATGATTGCAAGATAAAAATCCTACCAAGTCTCCGAATTCGAACACGAGTGATATATGAACAGAGTTTCACACTGTTGGCTAACGCATCGCACATTTATCGCATGTCCCGAGGGGTAAAATATGCGAGTTATTCAATACAAATCTACTCATGGAGATGTCAGTGCCAATCGCAGCAGTCAACGGAATCGAAATCGCTTACGAAACGTTTGGTAACGGCTCAAGAACTGTGATCCTGCTCCCAGGTGCCGGGTGCCAGATGCTCGAATGGCTCGACCCGTTTTGCGAGATGATCGCCGAACAAGACTGCACGGTTCATCGAGTCGATACACGCGACGTTGGCCTTTCAACTCACTTCGACGATATATGCCCAAATCCCGGCGAAGAAATTCAAAAGCTCCACAACGGCGAGAAAATAACCCCGCCCTACACATACTCCGACATGGTCGACGATGTAGTTGCTCTAATCGCCGAGATTGCTGACGGCCCAGTTCACGTTGTTGGTAGGTCGATGGGCGGAATGATCGGACAGCGAGTAGCTACTCTTCATCCCGATATCATCGCCTCGCTAAGTTCAGTCGCATCTACTTCAGGTAATCCAGAATTGGAAGTCGGTGACAGCAAAGAAGTTCAAGAGTTCTTCACTTTGCCGGCCCCTGTTGGACGTGAAGAACAAATCAAACGCGCAGTCGACGGCGATCGATTATTCAGCGGTACTCATTTCGAATTCGATGAAGCAGCCGATCTCAAAAAACGCACCGATATGCGCGATCGTTCCGATGATTCAAACGGTGGGATGCGCCACTCACTGATGTTCATGACCACCGATCAAGTCGGTGAATACGCTATTCACAGCGCCAACCTACGCAAGCTCAATCTTCCGGTGGCGGTCATTCACGGCAGCAATGACAACCTCCTCAACCCAGCTGGCGCAGTTGATGTTGCCGAACTGATTCCGAACGCAAAGCTAACCATAGTCGAAGGCATGAGTCACGAACTTCCTTCAGGGGCATGGCCACAGATCGTCCCGGCTATTCTTGAAGTTGTCGATCAAGCCCAACCACGAAAATAGCTACGAAGTAGCCTCGTGATCACGCCCCAACATCAAAACCTGAACCCAACTGGGTAAAACCCACAGGTACCTACCCCGATGTGCCAACACAGGGGTGCCGCAATACTTGTTACTGCAAGCGCCACTACTCCGAACAGTTCGGGGTAATCGACTATTGGTCGTTAAGCGCTTTTCAGGTGCATCATTTATGGCAAAAATTCTCGTGGCAGACGACTCTTCATTCGTAAGAGTCAAACTCGTATCCATCCTTCAAACGGCAGGACACGAAGTGATCGAAACTGTGGACGGTACGACCGTTCTCAAGTGGGCGATCGCTGAACAGCCCGATGTAATCATGCTCGACCTAATGATGCCTGGTGCCGATGGGTGGACCACCCTCGGCGATCTAAAAATCCACGAGGAGACGCTGGACATTCCAGTGATTATTTCATCCTCGCTCAGCAGCGACGAAGATCTGATAAAAGCCCACAAAATGGGTGCGTTCGACTTCCTGCCTAAGCCATGGACCAGCGACGATCTCGTAAAGCGAATCCGCTGGGCTAGCTTGGCCCGCGCCGCCAACGCTGCGTAACGCATAGCCAAAACTGCTTCGACCAGTACGTCTCAGTTCGCGTCTACCTCCGCAACAAAATCACGCCTGCGTTCATTAGAATCAGTCGCTGCTGTTGATCGTCCGCTAAAACTGCCGGACGACTAGCGCTATTCAATCGGATGTCAGGCGGAAACGATTTGGAACACCACAGTGTGATTATTGCCGGGGGCGGACCTGGCGGACTTGGTGTGGCAGCGACTCTTGAAGGATGGCATCCACGCTTCGAAGGCGATTACGAATTTCCATCTGATGATGTTCAGGCTTTCGCAAAAGCAAACGAACAGAACCCGCTAGCATTCGACCCGCACGAACTGCTCGAACGTGGGCATCGCCCCATCGAGTTCTATCGCATGCGTCATCACCCTATTCAAGATGCGCAACCTCTCGATGAATGGTCATTAAAATTCACGAAACAGAAGCGTGCCGATTGGTTGATGCTCACCACCGATGGGCCCGGCGGGCTATGGAACAACGTACCAAGCGAACAGATGACGCTCGGTCCAGCTCACTGGATGGAACTAGCCCACTACCCAATCGGCAAATTCTACGAACAGACGGGTCGAGAGCGTGATCTCAACGCGCTAGTTCATCGAGACGATCTCGTTCCTTACTATCAGGCATATGCCGAAGAACTCGGGTTAAACGATCACATTCGAACGGGCGTAAAAGTAACCAACATCGCCCCTGCCACCGACGATTTAGACGCTCGGTTCATTGTCGAATCGGTTGATCAGTCGTCCGGCAAGACAACCACTTACTCATGCGACTACGTCGTATTCGGTGTTGGGCCACGTTCTTCCCTTAGGAAGCTCGAAGCCAACGGAATCGACAACAATTACGTATCACTCGCCTACACCCACCCCGATGACTACTCCGGTGATCGCGTGTTGGTAATCGGCGGTGGAAGATCGGCCGATTGGGCGGCTCAAGAACTGCACGACGCCGGCAAAATGGTCGTCTACGCAATGCGACAGCAGCCCGACACTCATTTGAAACTCATCAACGATTCACAGTACTTGCCTTACTACCAACGCTGGGGCGAAATTCTCTCGGGCGAGCAGGAACGCATGGGCCTGTTGTACGGATCAACAGTCACCGCTTTCGAGCCAGAAGGACTGGTCACAATTTCGACGCCTGAGGGCTTGGTTCAAGTTCAAATCGACCACGCTATAGTCGAAATTGGCGGTGATCCTGATTACAACATTCTGAACTCATTTGGCGATCTAACGTTCCACGCTAAACGCGATAATTTCCGATTCCAGTTGAATCAGATGGTTGTCGATCAAGCAACGTTCGAATCAGTCGATATTACGGGCCTATACCCGGCCGGATATTCAGCACAAGGCACCGGACTCAGCGTGATCGGATTCCACGCCGGTTGCTTCCTCATCGCCGGAGACATTCTCAGGAAATCCGGCCTCGTCTAGAGATCACTCCCTAGCCAACAACCAGCAGCGTCCTCCCCTAAAAATCCTCACGTGCTCCCGCCGGGATGCAATCCTTTCGCACTCCATGACAGTCATCGCTTCATGCAGTGTTGAATGACAGGTTGCACAAAACACACGGGAGACAAGCGATGCAAAATCTGGCGACGAACGGAAACCAAAGGCTCAAATCATCGCTTCATCCGAGCGCTGCCAAACTAACGACTATCGTATTGCTGGTAGTCGCCTGCACTGCTCCCATTGCAATTCAGCAGTACCTGTCGATTAGTCCTGAACTAATCGGTGCAATCGGAATCCCGGCAATCATTCTGTTTGGATTCTTGGGCAGCGTCACCGTTGTGCTTCCCGTGCCCGTTCTTTCGCTGGTTTTCGCCGGTGCAACGATTTTGAATCCGATCACACTGGTGATCGCCGCTGCCGCCAGCATTACGGCCGGAATGGCAGTTTGCTACTTCATGGGCAAACGTGGTCACTCTCGAGCAGTTCGAGCTGCCGAAACTGGCCAGCAAAACTTCCCGAAGCCGATAACAAATCTCTACTCGTGGTCGACCGAAAACGTGGGCACAGCGTCATTCCTCCTCGCTGCAACACCAAACCCGGTATTCGACTACGCAGGTTTCATTGCCGGAGCAGGCCGAATGAACGCCCAACGATTCCTCGCAGGAACTTTTGCAGGAAAAGTGACTCAGGCATCAGTAATTGCGTTCTTGGGTCACACCGTTGGCGAGCGAATTAATTCGATTCTCTAATCGAATAACCACACGCTCCAAAGAAGCGGCCAAACGCGAAAACGCCCCGACAATGTTTGTCGGGGCGTTTTCATTTTTCTATCTATCGACGAAATCGACTAAGCGACTTTCGCCTTCGAGTGCAACAACGGCTGGCGTTCTTTAATTCGCTTGGCAGCTGTCGTGATGTTAATTCGTGGGTGGAACTGCACTAGGTAGTCAGCATGCATCTCATCAGCAAGCGATGAGTTGAATCCACATTTTTCACACCACAGACCCAGACGGTCAGATCCGTCGCGAGACGGCTGAGGCTTATCACCACAACCAGGGCACTTTGTAAATTTCGGCGCTTTCATCAGTTCCATCACCTTGCTAACGTGCGTTTGAATAACATGCACTTTGTTCTATTAACCACACTACGCCGTGAAGAACTACCGTTCCCGTGTAGAGGTTGCGAACTGGTGTGAGAGGGCACGAGTCTTTGTGAGTACGTATACGTAGCAGAATTCTGCTAATGACCTAAATCACTACTGGCAAGACACCGTACAACCTTCCAGTGGGAGAAGATTAGATCGTTCAGAACTAGGCACCAGAAACGACGAATTTCGTCGTGTGAACGGAAGCGCTAGTCGCCAGAAGCAGCCGCAGTTGCCTGAGGTGACCCAGCTTCCGCATCCTGCCAACCAGCTTTTACTTCCATCACGTGCTGGTAAGCAGAAAGTGCAGCAATTGCACCCTGAGCCGCCGCAGTGATGGTTTGCTTCAATTCGGTGCCATCTGTCAGATCGCCCGCTGCGTAAATGCCTTCAACCGACGTATTCAGGGCCTTGTCGACATGAACTTCACCAGTATCAGGGTTGATCTCAAGACCAAGCTGATTCGGAATCTCTAGACGTGGATCTGCACCGGCTTCTACGAACAAGCCATCGATAGTCAGTTCATCCTGACCTTCCCACGGCTTGTTGACGCGAATTCCAGTTAGGCCAGCTTCATCTGAACCAAGCAGTTCTGAAACTTCGGTGTTGTAAAGCACCTTCACATTGTCGGTTTGATCAAGCACCTTGAGAAGAATCGGTTCTGGGCGTGTGAGCTCACCCTTTCGGTAGATCAGGTAAACAGTCTCAGCGTACTTCGCCAGAAGCACAGCACCTTCAACTGCGGCGTTACCACCACCAACAACGGCTGCTGCCTTCTTGTTGCGGTAAAGAGGAGCATCGCAGGTTGAGCAGTACGAAACGCCGTTACCCGTCCACTCTTCTTCTTTCGGTAAGTAGAGCTTCCTGCGCTCACGACCTACTGCCAGAATTATTGAAATAGCATCGATCTCAGTGCCATCTTCGAGCACAGCTCGGTAGACATCACCGTTTTTGGTAACGGTCTTGAGATTCGAGTAAGCGGTAGGAGTTTCGAGCTTATCTACCTGCTCCTTGAACTTCATCATCAGATCAAAGCCGTCGATGTCAGGTTGGCCAGGATAGTTTTCTATCGTCCCGCCAATAGCCGTCTCGCCACCAAACTGCTCTCCAGCTATAAGTGTTTCTACTTGATAGCGCGATGAATACAGCCCAGCAGCAAATGCTGCGGCGCCTTGCCCAACGATCAATACGTCAACTTGTTTGATGTCGCTCATGTTTCCTCACACCGCTAGTACGGATTTCGTTCCGACGCGGATTGCTACTCGCAAGCTTAGAAGCACCCGGCTTTTGTGTCGATAGGTGCGACGCCCATTAAGCCTCAGCAATCATGCAATCGCAAAAGAAAGCGTCCAGATTAATAGTGGTTATATTCTTAGATGCACGTGAGATGCAAAAAGTTCAATCTGTCGCCCGACTTGATCGCCTCTATAGAGACGGATCGACATCTTTTCCTTCGAGAATCGCAGCGATCAAACTCGAATCAATATCGTCGGCATCATCTGGAAGTTCACCTTCGTCGATTTCGGTTTCGTCAGCACTTTCTGAACTGAACTGAACCATGTTGACCTCGGGCATGTCCGTATCTTCTTCGAGATCTTCGGCGGTGATGATTCCGGAATCATCGGCTTTCGATTTAGCTTCGATAATTGCCGAAACGAAATCTTCGTCTTGTTCGGGCTCTGGTACCGCTGGCGATTCCGCAGTAGCCGGTTCTGGCTCATTAGCCGCGAACATAGCTGATATTGCGTCTTGATCCATTTCGCCAGATGCTTCAGCTGCCGGTTCAGCCGCTGGAGCGGGATCGGCGTTAGCTGCGAACATCGCTGAGATTGCATCCTGGTCCATTTCGCCAGATGCTTCAGCTGCAGGTTCTGCCGCTGGTGCAGGATCGTCGTTGGCTGCAAACAACGCAGATATAGCGTCTTGATCAAGATCACCAGACACTTCAGCGACCGGTTCTGCCGCTGGTGCGGGATCGGCGTTAGCTGCGAACATCGCTGATATAGCGTCCTGATCCATCTCGCCAGATGTTTCAGCTGCAGGTTCTGCTGCTGGAGCAGGATCGGCGTTAGCCGCAAACATCGCTGATATAGCGTCCTGATCCATCTCGCCAGACGCCTCTGCTGCAGGTTCTGCTGCTGGTGCAGGATCGGCGTTAGCTGCGAACATCGCTGAAATAGCGTCCTGATCCATTTCGCCAGATGCTTCAGCTGCAGGTTCTGCCGCTGGTGCAGGGTCGTCGTTGGCCGCGAACAAAGCCGATATAGCGTCCTGATCAAGATCACCGCCATCAAGATCAACAGGCTCCGCAGCTGGAACCTCAGGATCGGCGTCATTGGCTGCGAACAACGCAGAAATAGCGTCCTGCCCCATATCGCCATCTGGCTCTGAAGTCTCGGCAGGAGCGGAAGTCGGAGTAGTTGTGACACCCGATATATCGGCAAGCGCCGCTGCTACCAGATCGAATCCAGCGCCTGAATACATATCTTCATCAGCCGCAGGCTCCTCTTCGGCTGCTGAGGTTTCAGCACCCAAAGTAGGAATTTGTCCGGCTGCTGGCGATACGTACGGCTTCAATTCCCTCAATCGAACCGGAGAATCAGAATCTAGTTCTTCACCACGTGCGATACGAGCGAGTTGTTCACCCTCTTTAAGAGCAACCGTCTTCGTCGAGTAGCGATTTTCGATTAGCTGCTGTCCTGCAGAACCGATTCGTAACGACCACGTGCTCCAGCGCCTAAGCAACTGCAATGCATATGCAACTGCTTCGTGATTGTCGGGCTCGATTCCCATGTAATTGAGGTGATTCTTGAAACCGTGTGATTCTTCCAACTCACCAAGTGAAATAAGAGGAATACCAGCCGAAGCCGCGTACATGGCGAGACCGTGCGGGAATCCACGAGAAGGAGTTGTGACACAAGCCCACGTTCGTTCGATCAAATCCACCAACGGCTCAACCTGATCGATCGCTACAACAGTTACCGGCAGTTCTCGTTCGGCAATATCGGCCCGAAGTTGTACAGATTCACTCTCTGATGCGACAACCACGAACTCAACGTTCTCGATCATGCTCTTGGTCGCCAGAGCCGATTCTTCGATAAGCGATATCGAATCCTCACCTGAAACAGAACCTGCCCAAAGCACAACAGGGTGCCGATTAGGATCGGTAGTTCCTACCGGCGTATAGATGTCGGTAGCAAGACCAGCTTTACCGAGTAGTAAATCGTTCTTGTAGCCAGTATCCGAAAGATACTCAACTTCCCAATCCAAAGTCGCCGAAAGCATGTTCGCTCTCAGTAGTCCTATCTGGTTGACCACCTTGGTTGGTGCCGCTCTCCAGCCAGTTTTGTCTCGCCAGAAATTGCCAACTAAGTCATCAGACGATGACACCTGTAGAGATTTAGACAGTCTTGAGAGCGCTTTACCGACTACGCCCGCTCGTGGACCGAACGTTCTAACCAGTTCAATGCCTTCGAACTCGCGTCGATTCGATAGAACCGACCACCACAGACCGTTTGTGGGCGAAAGCCAGCGGGGACCACTGTGCCAGGAAACTCGATGACCTTTAACGGGCTTAACTACTGATTCACCGCTTGGCGAGAAGACATGAACCTTCTGAAATGACGAAGCGTAGCCATCGATCAAATCTTGGAAAGTCGCGTAATTCCCGCTCTCGGCGATCTCGGAGATCGGCGCGGAAGTTACAACCGCAATGCCTGTCGGCTGCGGTCGGAAGTCTATTTGTAGTGCTTCCTCGGTCATGGAGCATTTGTGTCAACCGAGAAAATGCATTTCATTGCTGAAGAGCATTCCCAGTCAACAGGTCGATTCCCTAGAGAATTTTGGCCATTCCGTAAATTGCGCAATACAGAACGCCCATGCGTTAACGTTGATCTCTAGTTTCCCTCGACATTGACCTATCCGATGTAGTGGCTTCACACACCTCGTCGTGGTTGCATCGCACCAACCTCAATAACGCATGTCTGAAACTCGGAGTGTCAAAAAAACTCACTTCAAGGGCATGAAATATGGGTCAAACTTCCTATAACTCGCATCGAATTCTCTATGCGTCGGTAACACGGAACGGGGTAACGTTTTAGATATGGCAGCAGACATCCTCAGATTTTCTCCTGAGAAGGACCCCAACGTGACCCACAACGGAATGCACATCGCAAGCGAACTACTCGAAGCCCTCGGCGAACTAGCCGTAGCGCAAGAACGAGGCGGTTCTCGCGAGCATTTAGCTACATTGGGTCGCAGTGTTGATGCTGCCGTTCGGCGAATGAACGAATTCTCCGACATCGACTCAGCAGCCTAGTCTCGCTTAGGCGTAACTCCCTCAGGCGTAAAACGCCTTACTTCCTGCTGTATAATCCCAGTTCGATTTGAACTGCCGCACTTTTTCTATTTCCGCGTTTGATCATTTGCCATTGATCACCAATCGGAACATCGAACCTTTGTAGCGTTAACTTCTTGGGACCTCTAATACAACTCTCTTGATCGTTCGTTCTTGAATTCTGGCTTTTCGCCAAATATCCAAGAACAAGCCATTGCCAAATTTGCCATGACACTCCCCATCGCATCAGTGCCCAACGGCACCGTCACCTCAGCCAAAGGCTTCTCAGCCGGAGGCGTTTTCGCTGGAATCAAAACCCCGGGTCCGGGTAAATTAGACCTCGGGATCATTTATTCTGAACAGCCCTGCGCAGTAGCAGGCACGTTCTCGCAAAACACCATCATTTCTTCGACGGTTGTTCTCGATAAAGAACGAGTCGGCACCGACAAGAGCATTCACGCCGTAGTCGTAAATAGCGGCTGTGCGAACACTGCCGTTGGCGATCAGGGAATGACCGACGCCAAAGAGATGACCAAGCTCGCAGCCGAGCATCTTGGCGTTTCGGAAGAGCAGACTCTCGTTAGTTCAACCGGAGTTATCGGCGTTGAAATTCCGATGGCCCTCATGCGTGAGTTCATCCCGCAGATCAAACTTACCGCCGACGGCGGCGGAGATTTCGCCAACGCCATTCTCACCACCGACAAGCGCACCAAAGAAATCGCAGTTTCGTTCGATGTCGATGGCGTGACGCACACCGTCGGTGGCGTATCGAAGGGTTCGGGAATGATTCACCCAAACATGGCGACCATGCTTGCCTATGTAACTACCGATGCAAAGGTTGATTCAGCGTTCCTGCAATCAACTCTCTCGGCAGCAGTAAAAATTTCATTCAACCAGATCGACGTTGATGGCGACCAAAGCACGAACGACACCGTGCTGCTCATGGCAAATGGCGAAGCCGGTGGCAGCGAAATCTCAGGTGGAGACGACGCTTCCACAGCGTTCGCCGAGGCAGTTCGCCAAGTTTGTGAATATCTCGCAATCGAAATCGCTCGTGACGGAGAAGGCGCAACCAAGCTCATCGAAGTAACTGTCGATGGAGCAGCATCTGACGATGACGCACTTCTCGCTTCACGCTCGTGCGCAGCTTCCATGCTC
>ENA-OREN01004606-OREN01004606.1-marine-metagenome-genome-assembly--contig:-NODE-4606-length-11935-cov-17.036431_pt1 | contig 11935 bp, 13 predicted proteins | sample MGYA00248624_ERZ508555 | MGnify/ENA primary metagenome ERZ508555 (study PRJEB26222, sample SAMN06267773) | marine metagenome | isolation source: Saanich Inlet, British Columbia, Canada | place...
TTTGATAAAGTAATTATAAAGTAGTTATGAACAGGTATGTGTTGATTAGTTTGGGTGGTGTGGTATGGTGTGGGTATGTTTAATATTCTAATTTTTCTAATTGTCAGTTATTTTGTAATACATTTTGCGATATTTTGTATTGCTTTTATTGTCAGTCTATTTGAGTAAAGCTCTTATAGATTTTACAAGCCCTTCTGGGTTTATATTTCGTGCTTTCTCTATCGCTTCAGCACTTGTTTGTAATACAATATCTCCTATTCCTTGTGCTGATTTTAACTTACCAGTAACACCTCTTGCTTGTTGCACGCCTTTAGCCACCTCTGAAGCTAGACCTGTTTTAGCTTGTGGGCCAAATATTCTTTCTAAGTCATCTACAAATACTGTTTGAGATATTATGTCGTCTGAGAATTTACCACCTTGCGCTTTAGCAACCTCTTGAAGTTTATTCATTGAGTTTAGTACTGTAATTCTCGATTGTGCGTTACTTAATATACGCCTTGTTAGTGTTCCTATCTGTGCCTCTGCATTGGGAGCTGTAGCATCAAAGTTAGAACCTGCCGCCTTTATGAAATTATCCATAGCATTTTTTGTTGTAGAGAATGTTGTATTTACTTTATTGTATTGTGTAAAATTCTCATCAAGTGTTCCATCTAATGCTTTTCTTAATCCTTTTAGTATGGATTCGGTTTTACCAGTAAGACCCCCACTTGTTTTACCAAATGTTACTTGTTCATCAATAAATCCTTTAAGGTTATGCACATCAAAAGCATCGTCAGATACACCAGACATTCTTTTGACTATGGTATTTATTATATTTTGTGGTTCTGTTAACCCTTCTATTCTTGAACCTTCAAAGGAAGGTTTCCCGTTTCTAAATTTTACTCCTAAATTATCTAAATCATCTATGAATCCTTGTACCGATTCGGTTATATCAACTGGCTGACCTTTAAGATTCTTAGCTACTTGGTCAAGCTGTTTACTTGCTGTTTTATTTGCTGTGCTTACTACTTTAAATCTTTCCAGCACAGAGTCGCCAATTACATCACTTGGTCTATTTACCGCACCAAAGGTAGGGTCTTTTTTCCCTTTTTCTAATATATCTACCATCTGGTTCATCTTTAATTTATCTGCTCTAGATGAATTTTTAACTGTTGCTACTACTCCCTCATCCACCCCTTGTTTAATCGCTTCTCTTGCTACCTTGTCCTTTACTACCTGTCCTTGTGCTGATAACTTTTCTTTCACAACTGTCACGTCTGGCTTTGTTCTTAATAATCTCTCTGCTTCTTCTCGTATTGTTCTTCTGCTTTGTACTACACCAGAAACTCCACCTGTTAATGCCCCCAATACCCCTCCTGTGGCAACACCTAAGCCAGCCCCTAATCCTGCTGATTTAAGAACGTCTCCTGTACCCTTGCCCTCCTCTAGGGCTACACCAGCACCTGTAGCACCTCCAAATACTCCACCAGTAGCTGCTCCAGCCCCCGCACCTCGCAATGCACCGCCTGCAAAGGTTGTAGCTTTACCAAGTGCAAATGCTTTCGTTGCAAACTTTCCAAGAGTTCCACCTGCTGCGAATGTTCCTAACCGTAATGCTGAACCAGCTATCTCTTTACCAGTGACAAGTGATTCTCCAAAGTCTTGTTGTGAACCTGCTAAAAATGCTGTTAATTCTCTACTTCCCTCTAAGGCTTTCTCTAATCGTGATGTATCTTCCCCCCTTGCTCTTTTAGCTCGTATAAGTTCTAATCCTTTTTGTTGCATTGCAAATGTTTCTTCTTGCTCTTTAGCCAAAGTTCTTTGAATTCCTGGGGCTGCAATAGCCTGTCCTAATCCCTCTGCTATTTTTCTACCACCTGTTGCACCAAGTACAAACTTACCTACACCACTAAGACCCTCGGTAGACCTTTCACCTAATTCAAACTGATTACCTTGTGTTTGTTGGGTTTGTTGTTGCTGTATGTCTTCCAAAGAAAAGACCTTTTTGGGTTTTACCTCTCCATGTTGTTCTTGTAATTGTGCTAGTGTAAATGTTGCCATAATATTATTGTATTAACTCATATTCATCTTCTCCTATCTTTCTATATACCGACCCACCCATATTTAACATAGTTCCTACTGGTGCTGTTGCTGGGTCTAAGTCTAACTGTGCTTCACCTGTAACAACATCAAAAAGTTTAGAGGCTGTTGGTATTCTAGCGTTTACTGTCCCTGTAATTCTATTCTCAAGTTGATTTAATGCTCCGTCTATTGTAGCTAAGTTAAGTTCTATACTTGCTGTACTTCGTGGGTTTACAGATGCGTATTCTCGTGATTCTGCTGGTGTAAAGGCTGCTCCTGTCATTATATTCCTATATGTTTGGAATTCTCTTTGTAATTGTACCGCTATTGCTGTTGCTTTAGGGTCTTCAGCAAGTATTCCTAGTTTACGCTCTATTTCTTCTGTTTTACCTCTCAATAAACTCATATCCCCTCCCTCTGCTGCATATTGTTCAATAGTATTACGCATACCCGCCATTACTTGTATATCATTTCTTGAATTAGCAAAACGAGTTTTTACTGTGCCAGTAAGTGATGCTTCAACATTATTAGCAACTTCCGCATATGCGGTTGCATAATCTCCATCAGCAACAGCTTTTGTTATAGCACGCCTACTTGTCTTTCCCCTTTCTGCTCCTACAAGGTTAGACGCTGCATCTATAATACCTGCAAATTGTCCTGATGCTTCAGTTGATATACCACTTGTATCTGCAATAATTCCTGCGGTTTGTGCTTTCGTTTTAGCTTGACTTAATCGTTCACTCGTAATTCTTTCTTGTAATAATTGGCTTTCCAGTTTTTCTTTTCCTAGTCCCCTTTCCGCCTCTAACTGCTTCTCTTCTCTATCTAATATCCTTTCTACCTCATCTGCTTGGAACTCTTGCTGTTGTCCAAATAAGTTAATAGCAGTTGTAGCTGCGAATTGTGCTTGCCGTCTTGCTGTTTCTTGCCCTGATTGTAGAAGTGTGAGTTTGTTTACTCTTGCATTTATTCTTTTATCAAAAGTATCACTTACATTTTGAGCTCTTTGTCGTTTAGAAGACACTGATGAGAATGGGTCATCTTGTATATCTGCTATTTGTCTATCTCTTTCATTCTCTAAGTCTTCAATTTCATTTGCTGTACTGGTTACTTGTTCTCTAGTATCAGGAAGTCCTGTCATCTGCATTACTTGTTGTACTATATCTGAAATAGTACCAAATGGGTTAGTTTGAAAACCTTGACCTACTGCTTCTCCTGAGATACCAAACTGACCTAGAGCTTGGTCTAGTTGTTCTTCTGGTGGGTTTACAAGTTCTCCCTCTGGTGATATTTCTGCTCCTGATGGTGTAAAGAAGCTCTCTGCACTTGCCGCAGCTTGTTCAAAAGTCTGGTCTGCAAGGTCTTGTATTGGAGATATGGGAGTTTCAGGCGTAACAGCCACTGTAGGGGCTTCTGCCTGCTCCCCTGACTGTTTAATAGTTTCTGTTATTGCACCCGCTCCTGCATCCACTGGGGGCTGTGCAGGTTGTATCTGTGCTGTTTGTTCTACTGATGCAGGAAGTTCAGGGGTTGGAGCTACTACGTTTTGACCTTGTGCTGGTTGTAGAGCTGAACCATCTACCACTTGTCCTTGCTGTGGAGCTTGTGGTGTACCCTCTGGTGCTAGTGTTTGCTGTTGAATATTTAAAGTTTCCCCTGGGAAGATTACATTAGGGTCATTTGAGCGAAAACCAGAAACATCTTCAGGGCGTACATTAAAACGCTTTGCTATTGCTGAAACTGTATCTCCTGCTTGTACTTGATGTTGTTGTGGCATATTAGAATTGATTACGTTTTATAAGGGCATCTTGTATATCTCCATGAACCACATTAACTCTTTTAAACATACCTCCTCTAGTCTTGTATGTCTTATAGTTAAATTGTTCATCAAGGTAATTCTTAAATACTCCGTCTAGTATCTGTGTTGCTCTGTCATGATGGAAGTTTGCTACGTCTTCTTTCTTTTCTCTTGTATTAGCATACGAAAGCACCTCTTCCACAATAGCGGTATTACCCTCCTCATCTCCATTAGAGAAGATTGTTGTTGAAGTAAGCTCAGTCATATCAATAGCTACAGGTGGGAATTGACCCCAAGTTGTAAGAGTACCTGATGCGTCTGTGTTAGGATTTATATATACAGTTCTACCAAAGTCAGAGAAGATTTTATCTGTTCCTGATGCTTCCTCTTCTTTAAATATTTGATAGTCTTCAAAAGTAACCTTTTCAAATCTCTTACCTCCTATTTGTAGTATTCGTATAGAGTCTGCTTTAATTCCTTCAAAGTTCCATTCCTCATTAGCTGAGGTATAAGTAGTTTCTTGTTTACCCTCTGAGAAAGGCCATTTCCTATAAGCAGTAGCCCATCTCTCTGCTTGTTGAATCCAATCATCTAAGATTGCGTCAGTATAAAAAGCTGTGGTAGTTGTGATACCTAGTTTTACTATTACGTCATTTTTTATATCATTTGATGTGACTAACATATTATATTGAAGTTAAGGTTACCTGATTCCATTGTGTATTAAGTGTGTCATAGAAGTAAGCTGATGTGCTTCCCCCTGCTCTCACTAAGACGACCTGTTGTGAGAGTTTCTTTGGTGTATAAGTGGGTGCTTCTGTAAAGGTCTCTATAAACCCTTCTATGTTAAGAATGTGGTTTTCATTTGGTACTTCTGGTGCTATGTTATTTGATTGGGTCATATCCTATTCTTATATATTTATATCCTATTGCTCCTGATGATGGATTTATTCCAAACTGAAACATATTTGATTTAATATCTGAGGGGAAGCGTGTAAAGTGTGTAGCTGTTGAGTATTCTTTACTCTCTATTATATTTGTTGAGCCATCTAATTTTACTTCAGAAAAAGTAGCAACTGTACTTATAGTAGTTTCATCATGTATTAAATCAAATCTTTTAACCTCTACCTCACTATTATAAGTCATTCTATTAGTTCTAAACTGTCCATTTGTACCAGCAGTATCTAAGTCTATTTCATTTAAGTCGTCATTATCTGTTGCCATTAAAAGAACATTATCTCCTTTATAATGAAGATTGTTTATATCATCTACTGCTTCTCTGTGTAGTTTCCACCAAGCATTTCCATTACCTAGATTCCCATAACATAGAACCAACCGACCATCTCTTATAACAAAGATATCCTCCATATTAGTCATACTTTGTGAGTAAGTAGTACCTGATGTTTCTAATACCTTATTTAAGGGAGTTAGTCCATTACCATCAAATATACCTACATTCTTACCCCAAGTTACAAATATAGTACCTCCTACATTCCTTGTACCCTCCACCTGTGCCTCTAGCTCTACTTCTCTACTCCACCCATCTACTGATGCTCCTTGTAAAGTAGGGTCACAGTAATACACTTTCCCTGCACCATTTCTAGTGTGTGAGAAGTCTGCTGTACCACCTGTAAAGGCGAGCAGGGAAGTACCATTAGGGTGTTTTCGTAATGAGGTTATATTCTGTCCTGCTGGTAGGGTAAACGCTGTACCTGAAGTTGTGCCATCATAGTAAAGAATTAGGTTTTTATCTCCTACAAAGAGCTTCTTTTCCACCACTTCTACAGGATGACGATATGATGAATCTAATCCACTCCACCAATCTTCTGTAACAGTTCCCATATTGTTATCAAACTGCCCTATTGTTGTCTTTGAGGTGAAGTAGAAGTTTCCATCATTAAAAGGAATCATATCTGTTGAACCAAGTTGATAAGTATAGTTTGCTGCGGCAGCTCTTTTATCAGTAAATGTAGTTCCATTATATGTATAGAAAGAACCATCATCTGCTATATAATAAGCATCATTACCTGTAAGTGCAGGGTCTACGCAAGAGGCTACTATATTACCTGTGAGAGTCACACCAGCTCTTTCTGTTGGACTCTCTGTGAAATAAAGCATCCCTTTTGTCTTGGATAAGTTTATACCAAATGAGTCTGGTGAGAAACCACCATCTGATAAGTCAGGGGATGAACTCTCTCCTGATATGAAACTTAATGCTTTTATTTCTGTTGATGCCATATATTATTTTCAATAACTTTTCTCTCTTGATGAAACCTGCAAAATATACCTTTTGGTATCTCTACTCCACATTTCTTACAAACTTTTGTATTTCTTGTAGTCTTCATTAGTAATCAAACTTATCTAAGTCTACTTTGTAGTATTTACCTCTAAAGAAGTACTTATCTGCTTTACTTAATTTAACTCTTCGCCATCTTATCTCTCTAAAAAGTGCATTAAACTGCTGTCTGACACTCTCATCTTCAAGTAGTGTGGTTATAATCCTACGAAATAACCTCTGCCTTTCTTTCATATCTCCTATTATTTCTCCATGTTCTAACCAAGGTAGTGCTTTTGTAAACGCCTTTGCTGGGTTAAAAAACTTAAGAATAGGGAAGTATGAAGCTAGCCATTGAAGTCTAAAACGATAAGAGTCATCTTCTTGTAAGATAAAACATATTAAGTCCCTTAATTGTAGGTGTGTACCTATCTTAGTCCACGCTCTATGTATCTCTCTTACAGACTTAACCATTTTACTAGCAGGTAGCCTGTCATATTCAGTATCTTTCATCAATTCATAGATGTTTTCTAGTGGTTTACACACATTAAATGGTTCATTTGTCTCTAAATTAGACCAGTTATCGTTAAATATCTGATTCTTTATTTCATGCTTTAGTTTAGATAATTGACCATATAAGAGCCAACCACGAGGGAATCCAGGGAATATATGGGGTTCTCCATCCATTTGCATCACTGTAACACCATCTATTTCCATTACTTTTGCTTGTACAGCATTAGTATGTTTCCAGTATTGAACCATAGGCATCTTAGCTGGGTTCTTCCGTAAAATTTTAAAGAACAGTCTTTTTAGTTTTATAAACATAAGGGTATGCTCGCTCCCTTTCGTGTAGTCAGGCATTCTGCGAAAGGAGAAATGTCCGACTACGAACGAGCTAATTAGCTACTAAAAACTACCAAAGAGCATAGCTCCAAGCTTCCTTGCTAAATCAGGTACTTTCGCTCCGTAGAGGAATAGTCCTTGATATAGTTTAGCAAATTGCTTTTCAGCATCTACAACTCGGGACTCACTCCATTTGTCTGCAAATGTAACGAAACCGATTTGGTTTGCTGGAATCTGGTAACCTGTTACTCCTGCCGTTAGTGCAAGGTCTCCACCAAATCCTGCCGCTGTTGAGCGACCTGTTCTAGTAGATACTCTTGAACCTGCTGCTGAGTGAACATCAAACCCACCAAGTCGCATTACACGACCATTTAGAACTGTACCTGAGAAAATCTCAGCAATTCCTGTAGGTTGTAGTTCACTAGCTTGACGAAGCATAGTGATACCTGATGGCGGTAGTGTGATTTTACGAGATTCCGTTGGAACTTCGTTTTCATCCAACGCTTCTGATAGAAGAGTTGTTTGGTCATAGATAGTAGAAGCTGTAACCGCTGTTGCGATTGCTGCTTGAATCTCCCATCCAAGACTTGCCATTGTTGTCAATTTAGCATTTCCATCTCCATATTTAGGGAATGAAATACCGTCTCCACCGAAGAGTCCACGTAGTGTGTCTCCTTCTGCAAAGTCAGAACCTCCTGTTGCCTCATCCCACTCTGTAAGAGTAGCTGAGATTGAACTTGTAACTCCTGATATTCTATACCAAGGAGAAACAAAGGCTGCTGTTGAACGAAGTCGGAATCCTTTGAATAGGTCTGAACCTTCAAACCCTGTCATGTAAAGAAGACCATCTGCTGGGTTTTCAGCAGGTGATACTCCACCTCCATTCACTACGTTGGTTGAGATTGTTACTGTTCCGCCTGTTGCTGTTGTAGCAATAGATGCCATAGTCTGACCTGAGCCAGCTACTATGATGTTTGTACCAATCCATGAACCTGCTTTAGCATTTTCAGCGGTCTTATTCAATACATATGTATCAATTTCTCGCTCAAGTACTTTAGCAGAGTTCTCAACAAGGACATCAGGAATATCTCCACCGTATGTGAAGAGGTCTTCCAATCGGTCAAGAGAGAAGTTGTAACTCTTTCTTTTCTCTACGATAAGTATATCTTCGTGGTCTACGATTGTTTCAGACGGCATGTCTGACCCAACTGTGTAGTCACTTAGTAGTATATCGTTAAGGAAAGATAGAATGTTTACTCTATCTCCTGGCTTTTTAATGTCTCCTTCGTAGTTTCTGTTTGCAATAGCGTCAACAACTGCACTCTGGTATACCTTTCGGAGTACCTTAGATGCAAATTGTTCACCAAAATTACTTAATGTTGCCATATTATTTTATATTATATAGTCTTCTGCGACCTACCCCTTGAACTTAATCTGACCCTTTTTAAGCATCTCACGATACTTAGGACCATCGTTCTTACGAACATTCTCTATGTCTTCAAGGGACATTCCTGTTGTTTGAGGTGCTTTGTTACCACCAGTGGCCTTTTCAAGCCCTTTACGCCTAGTTCCTAGTAAATCTTTATCTACTAGAAAGGCTTTGGCTGCGGTCTCAAGTTTCATACCTGCATTTTCAGGGTCTTGGTGGTACTTTTCAAAGTCTTCCCAAGTCTCTTCAAGTTGCGGGTACTTCTTAGTAAGTTTAGATTGTCCGAGTTCTGACTGTAAAGCCGTAACATCGTTTTTCAACTTACTAACATCCTCATCTTCAAATTCAGAAGAACTATCGTTAGTGTCTGATAATTCAAGCTCTTTAACACGAGCTTCGGCTTTCTTAGCTCTCTCAAAGTTCTGAGAACTAACGTCAGCCTTCTTCTTGAGTTCTTCTAAGTCTTCAGGAGATACTGTATCTTCTTCAGTCTTAGTTTCCTCAACGACAACCTCAGTTTCTACTTCGGCTGTCTCTTCTGTAGCTGGATTTTGAGGCACTACTTCCTCTTTATTATTTTCCATATTTATGAGTTAATGGTTCTCTAATAAAATGCGTGTGTAAGATGCACGCCCCCTGTAAAGCTATTTAGCCTTGCCTCCATTTATTGGGCTACCAAATCTATCACCAGCACCAGCATGTGGTTGATTACCGATAGCTGTTGATGTGACCTTTCTTTCAGCTACTGGGTCAGGCTTTAGACTGCCTGCAAAGTTAGCTCCTTTTATCTTAAAATCTTTTGATGTATTTCCAAATGACATATTTTTTGTGTTTAGTTAATAAAAAGACGAGAACTCCTTGATGAAGTTCCCGCCTTTGTATGGTTAGGGTATTTAATTACTTTTAGTGTAAATTACTTTAATAAATCTGTCAAGTATCTTGTTAGGTTTTCCTTCTCTGTTGTCGGTGCGTGGATTAGTTCTGTGAATGTTCTGTAGATAGAATGCTGTAAAGCTAACATAGATTTCTTCCTATCTTCCATATCTATGTCTCCAAACTGTGCCTCTATCATATTCATAGCACCCTCTGAGAACTCTACAATGTCCTTAATCTGTATGTCTTCCTTGTTAAGTACAGCTTGCCATTGTTCAAATTGCTGTCTTTCTTCTTTATCAAGCTCTGTTACGTCTTTTATTCCTCTCTTCTTAAAGATTTTTGATAGTATATTATCCATATTAGCCTACATTTAATGTTAATAGAGTTGGTGTTGGGGTTACGACAGATATTTCTGGTTCCTGTAAATCAAGGTTTTGAGTATAACCTGAATAGGTACTTTCTCCACCACCAACATTCATAAAACCATAAATATATTGGAAGTCTTTTTTAGAAGTATGGAGGGTGACTGTTAAGGTATCTAATAATGTTGTCCTATTTAAATCACTATAAATACGAAGGTAAAGTGTCCCATAAGTTCCAACTGCTTCATCCCTTTCCACAGTCATATAATAGAGGGTACTTCCCGATGCACTACCCCAAAAATCTTGGTAATTTGTACCATTATCGTACTCATCTAAACCAATTTGAGAACCACGATAAGACCAAGCGTAAAAATAATCCTCTGAACCACCTTTTAATCCATCTCTGTCATTTACAGCATTAGCCATAGCCCAGTGTCCTGGTTCATTTCCACCACTACTACTTGTATAGAGTTCAAATAAATGTTCAAAATCTCCATCAAAGTTTCCAGCGCCCTTATCATCAACAACCCAAGCATTATCTGAGTTCACAAGCGCAGCAACATCAACTTTAGTTGAAGTTATTGTTATTTTATTATTCGGATCTGCTTCTGTATAAGTTGTAAAATTTTCCAGTGCCATAATTATAATTTAGTTATGTCTATATCTTTGTCTAAGTTGTTTGCTTTTTTACCAACCTCTTTTAATGTTTGTATCTCATCTCTTTTATCTGGATTGAAGAAATCTAACGCATCTTTAATTAGATTAATTTCACGTAGAACGATTTTTTGTTTAACTAAAAAGTTATTCTTTATATAAGTGTTAAACTCAACCTTTGTTATAACACCATCTTTGAAATCCTTTCCTTTATTATTGTGTTCCAATCTTAATTTCTCACTTACTCTGTATAAGAATTTAAGTTTTTCATCGTCTGTTTTGTTTTTTAATAAATCTTCAATCATTATACTTCTTTAGAGAACTTATAATTACCTTTTTGTGGGTGACATTTAGCTTTTAACATAAATCTAAACCTCCTTGCTAAATAATGCTGTTATATCACAGTCTTGTGTATCATCTCCTAAGTCTACTGTCCATGTTGAATCTGCGTGGTCTTGTGGAAGTGTCGCACCTCCTAGAGCCAAACCTGCTGTTGAGTTGGCTGGTATTTCAAGAGAAGACTGAATTGTTCCTCCTGTAGTTTGTCGTATATCTACTTGAACCGCAGCGTCTGAATGGTTTGCACCCATCATATATACAAGGTCATGGAATACTCCCGCTGTTCCTGCAAGCAATGTTGTTTCTGTACCGTTTGTAACTGCTGCGAAAGCTGTTTGAAGTAGATCTCTTACTTGTACAGGACGCATTACTTGTCGTCCAACATCATCATACGTTGCTGATACCCTGTCACCATTAGCTACTGCTGTAGGGTTAGCTGTCCTTGCTACACCACCTACTTTGACAGGATTAGAGTCACCATCTGCTTCATCAGCTCTTTTATCTCCTATAATAGCTGTAGTTGACGCTGTGACACTTGATACTGTTACGTTATGGTCATCTGCTAATTGTTTTGCAGAAGTAGCTAGTCCTATTGAATTAGCTGTGACATCTACATCTTGTGTTCCACTTGGTGTTGCTGTAACCGTTCCATCTACTGTGATTGTATTTCCACCATCATCAATACTTACATCATTTGTAATTGTTGTGAGTGTATCAATCGTTCCTGAGTTTACCACCGTTGAGAGTTCTGTTCCACTTACTTGGTTAATATCTAGATGTGAAGCTCTAAGTTCTGCATCTGTGAGTCCTGAACCTCCTGTTTCTACCGACACTCTTATTCTATTGTCTGCATTTATAACATCTGATACTGCTGTAGAACCAAAAGCGTCTACTACATTCACTGAAGATATAGCATTTGTTGCTTGTACTATTCTTAATGTTTCACTTCCTATTTCTCCACTTCCTGTGTCTGCTGAAAGTGTTGCTGAGAGTGTACCTGTTATTGGCACTGGACTTCCACTATCATTTATAATCTTAACAGTTCCTCTACTTCCACCCCCACCACCACCTGAGATGGCTGTAATGTTTTCTAATAAATTCACTATTCCTCCATTCTCATCTCTTAGTTGAACTGGTAGTGGATTTTGAAGGTCAACGCCCATTAGTCCTACGAATCCCCGTATATTCATCTCGTCAGGCATGATTACATCAGGTACTCTGACTGGTGGTACGGTTACATGAACTCGTGGTTCTGGTACGTTAATTGTTGGTACTTTAATCTCAGGAACAGTCACATTTGA
>ENA-OREN01004608-OREN01004608.1-marine-metagenome-genome-assembly--contig:-NODE-4608-length-11930-cov-5.354931_pt1 | contig 11930 bp, 9 predicted proteins | sample MGYA00248624_ERZ508555 | MGnify/ENA primary metagenome ERZ508555 (study PRJEB26222, sample SAMN06267773) | marine metagenome | isolation source: Saanich Inlet, British Columbia, Canada | place...
CTACCGCCCGGAAGACATGCAGCTTTTTTTTTGGCTTCAGATTGGGAGAACCCCTATGACTTGATACTAAGAAACAATTGGCACCAGGTTTTTTTAAGTTGTTGAAATATTGAAACTTACAATGTGGCTATTTTTAGCCGTTTTATAACCTTTTCAGGAGTAAAATTATGTGTAAATGCGCAGTGAAAAAAGAGGAAAAATCTAAAGTTGTATCCGTTAAGAATAGCTGGAGACTAAGAGCTCTTTTCCGTATTGAAAGTCTTATCAAAGAAGTTGGTCAGGAATCCAGAGGCAAAAGGATGGGTATATGTGGAAATACTATTTTTGTCAAAGTTAAGAAGGGAGATCCATCTAATGTTTTGTATGAACCGCAAGTTCGTTGTAAAGATAGGGTTTGTCCGGTATGTAATTCATACCGTGCATCTATTCTTTCCAGAAAGGTAGAAGAACTTGGTAAAGATATGACAAACCCTCATCTTTTAACTGTTACTGCGAATGATCAAAACAGGTCGAGTCTGAAAACTGCTTTCAAATGTTACAAGGAATCAATGAGAGCCTTAAAACGTGAAAAGACATGGTGGAAGAAGTACATACGTGGTGGGGTTGAACACATAGAGGTTACATACAATGAGGGCACTGACTGGCATATTCACTCGCATATGCTGGTTGATCTGGCTGTTGATCGTAAGGTTGAAAATATGCAGCTTACAGATAATGGTTATTTTCTAGACCCACTAAAGAAAGACCTTGAGCATGTCCTTTTAAAAGTTGGCCTTGGCACTATTTCAGATATCAGGCCGGTAACAGAGGGATACGGAAAAGAGATTTCAAAGTATTCTATGAAGTTTGGTCTAGATATTGAAGATGACAGGCTTAAAGAGATTATAGTTGATATGAAAGGGAAAAGGATGGTGTCAAGGTTTGGGAATTGTTTTGGACGGAAAGATATAGACGATACTGACGGAGAGAACATGGTAGAGCTTTCACTGAAAGAGGAAGAACAATATGAAACACTAGGAACCATTAAGGAGGTTGTATATAAATGTTTCAAAGAGACTGGTGTTGATAGTGAGCTGGTTGGGTATGCTCTTGGAGCAGTAAAGATTGGGCTGATAAAGATATGTTCAGCTGACAATAAACCATTTCAAGATGAGGAAGTAGATTCATCTTGAATCTTTTAGAAAGGTGACAAGTGATGATAGTAGATGGCATGATTGCAAGTGACGTAAATGTCTCTGATAAAGGTGTCGGGTTTCAGATAATGTGTAAAGACCTTAGAGATACGTTTAGAGTTTTTATTCCCATGGATAATGTGAATGGTGAGCAGTTTTTAAATATGGGAGATTTTGTAAAGGTTGATTTCAACGAGTTCTTCCCGTTTGGAAATGAAGTTCGTATGGAAGTAAAGAGAGTTATCTTAGATAAAGGTAAAAAGAAATTTGATTTTGGGATGGTTTCTTAACAAAGAATGTTGAAATGGTGATTCCAGGCGTTTGATAGGTCTGAATTATGAAAATTGAAATTGATAATGCACAATTAATAAATGATATTGTTGAGAAGGTGGTTGAAAGGCTAAAACCATTGATCAGTAATTCTCACGGCTCTAGAGGTGATGAATTAATGGATGTACAAGCGTTAGCAGACTATCTTAAGGTTAAAAAGCAATGGGTATACGAAAAAACACACATGAATATTATTCCTTATTACAAAGTCGGTAAGTATCCACGTTACAAAAAATCTAAAATTGATGAATGGCTGCTTGAAAAAGAGAATAGAAATATTGCAAGGCGAGTGATATAGTGAGAAATTCCAAGTAGAAATATTTATAATTTAATTTGAGAGAAAGGAGGTTAGAAAAATGATTGGTAGTATTCAGAAGAAAGGGAAGTCTTACTATGCGGTCTTCAGGTTTAAAGACCCTCAGACTAAGAAAATGAAGCAGAAATGGATTGCTGTGGGCAAGAGGAAAAAGGATGCAGAGGAAAAGTTTGCAGAGCTTGTAGCTGATGTTAATAGTGGCGCTTACCGGGATACAAAAAAGGCTACTTTTGCTGAGTTCTCGGAACGCTGGCTTAATATCTATGCAGAGATGAAGACCAAGCCGTCAACATTCAGGAGTTACAAGGATATGATTAACAATCACCTGGTTCCTTATATGGGTGATTACCCTCTTAAGGATGTTGATACTGCAATGTTGCAGGAATACGTTGCTTTAAGGCTTAAGAAGGCAAAACCGAAGACTGTCATCAATGAGCTTGTTCCTGTCAAAGAGATGTTTAAACATGCAGTGAAGTGGGGATATCTAAAGTTTAACCCTGCCGAAGGTGTAGAACGTCCAAGGGTTGAAAAGGAAGAGGTACAGATATTAACACCAGTGGAAATAAACCAGTTCCTTGACTGTGTAACACTGAAATACAGGACATTCTTTCTGACAGCTACATTGACAGGATTGAGGCGTGGTGAGCTTTTAGGTTTACAAGGCCGAGACATAGACTGGAATCACAATCAGATTCATGTAAAGCGTTCGCTATGGAATGGGCAGGTTGTATCCCCAAAGACTAAGTCTTCTGTAAGAAGGGTCGATATGACACCGACTCTGGCGCAGGAGCTTAGAAGGCATAAGTTCTCGCACTCTATTGAGGATTCCGGTTTCGTGTTTTGTAATGCTGAAGGAAAGCCTCTTAGTCCTGATTCTATTGTCAGAAGGCAGTTTCTGCCTGCATTAGAGAGGGCTGGTGTAAAGCGTGTGAGGTTCCACGACCTTCGTCATACTAACGTAGCATTGAGGCTTGAACAGGGGCAGAATATCAAGTACATCCAAAATCAGTTAGGTCATGCGTCTATTCAGACGACAATTGACAGGTATGGACACTTACTCAAGGAGGTGAATACGGAACAGGCGATGAAACTTGAAAATGCCCTTAATTGTACAGAGCATCTTGGTAGATCTTCGGATTCTGTTAGAAGATTGTTAGAAGATCATAAAAAAAGGACTCAGAGCAAAGCCCTAAGTCCTTTAAAATTGGTAGCGGGGACAGGATTTGAACCTGCGACCTCCGGGTTATGAGCCCGACGAGCTACCAAGCTGCTCTACCCCGCGTCTCAATATTCCTATACTATAACAGCATACATAATCTGTCAATCAGAAATTATAAATGATGAAAAATAGATTCCCGATCCCGACTGAGTCTGGTCTATAAGCTACATCCAGAGGCGCCTTAGGCGACAAGTCGGGCCCGCCAAACAACTCGTCGGGTAAAACAATGTGTGTGTGAATTACATACCTTTATTCTGATAAATTTACGTAATTCCGCTTTTCTCAAAAAAGTTAATTATAAGGAAGGCAGGAATACAGAAAAAACTGATGGGTACTTTTATCCTTTTTCGTACGCTTTAAAAAAATCATTCCGTGAAATACCAGATTGAGTACAGATAGTTCTCAAGGTAGAACCTTTGAGTCGATTATGATTAGGCATGGTAAGAGGGGGGGGAGCCATCCGTATTTGTTCTGGCCATAGCTATGTGTTCTTGTTCTCGAACTAATTAAAGACGAGTAGTTTAATTACTTTTGCTTTGGGAGCGTCTACGGGAAATTTAGACATTAGACGGAGATACCCGTTTCTACTACGAATGTTTCTAGTACTGGCTCATCTACATCAAAAAAATCATTCCCGAATTCCTTCATCGGGTATCTAAGTGACTTATTCATCCTAGATTCCCGCTAAAAACATGCGGGAATGACAGCTTTGGAGTATTAATTTGAACACGCAAAAACCTAACCGGATACTACTGATATTTATTTGAAAAATCTGAGTAATGTATTGTGCCAATGGTAATGATTAGATACACGGACAAATAGATTCTGAATCTAGTTCAGGACAGGGCTTGTCTATGCCACCCATTTAAATTTGTGTTACATCTTCTCGGGCGCTTTGAGTCCAAGTATGGTTAAGCCATTCTTTATCACCTGTCTGACGGAATCAACTAAAAGAACCCTTGCCTTTTTTAACTCAGTGTCATCAATAAGAATTCTGTGGTGCTGGTAGAATCTATTGAATGTACTGCAGAGGTCAAGCAGATATTTACTGACAATCGACGGTTCACAGTTTTTAGCGGCACGTATTATTATCAATGGGAAGAATTCAAGTTTCTTGACTAATAACAGTTCATCATCTTCTTTAAGGACATCGTACCCTATATCATTTGTCGCTGTTTCACCGCATTTCCTCAGTACACTGCAGAGCCTTGCATGAGTGTATTGTACGTATGGGCCGGTCTCACCATCAAAATTAAGAATTTCATTCCAATCAAACAGTACATCCTTTACCCTCTTCGTGCTCAGTTCTGAAAAGATGATGGCTCCAATGCCAACGTCGTTTGCCACTTCTTCTCTGTTTTCCAGATCGGCATTTTTCCCTTCTATAATTTCCATGGCAATCTTACACGACTCTTCCAGTAAATCTTCCAGCAAGATAACTTTACCTTCCCGTGTAGACATTTTGCCACCCTTAAACTTAACCAGGCCAAAATCTACGTGTACGCAATTTTTTACCCAATTATATCCCATAAGCTCCAGGACTTTGAAGAATTGATTAAAGTGCAATCTCTGTTCAGAACCAACTACGTAGATCAGTTTGTCAAAATCATACTCCCTCTTTCTATATTCGGCAGCACAGATGTCCCTTGTCGCATATAGACTGGCATCATCCTTCTTCCTCAGTATACAGGGGGGCATGTTGTACTCTTCCAAGTCAACGATCAGGGCCTCTTCGCTTATTTTAGACAAACCCGCCTCTTTGATCCTATTAACGGTATCATCAAGCATATCGTTATAAAAACTTTCACCCGCATACGAATCAAACGTGATGCCTAGCTTTTCATATACTCTTTTAAACTCAGACAAACTGATATCTTTAAAATATTGCCATGTCTTTTCTGCCTCTTCATTTCCGTTTTCCAGCTTTCTAAACCAATCCCTGGCTTCATCTTCCAGAGCAGGATTCTCCTTCGCCTCTTTATGGAACTTAACATACAACTCGTTAAGTTTACTGATGTCAAGCCCTGTCTCCTCTATCGGACCTTGGTCCTTAGTATCCGGGCCCCATCTTTTAAAGGCGACGATTAGTTGCCCGAATTGTGTGCCCCAATCACCCAGATGGTTTATGCCAATACATTTATACCCAAGGGTTTTGTATATATTGTGAATAGCATTACCGATCACTGCAGAACGGAGATGATGAACAGCCAGATGTTTTGCTATATTTGGGGAGGAGTAATCTATTACGGCAGTCTTACCCACTCCGGAATCAGAACATCCGTAAGAATCAGATTTAGTAAAGACTTCATCCAGAATTGTCTTGAAAAACATTGTCCTGGAGACATAAAAGTTCAGGTATGGTCCAACCGCCTTGATGTCAGTTATTATGTCACCAGTGGGCAGTTTTTGAGCAAGTTCGGCCGATATTTTCGCAGGGGCATTTCTTAACTGTTTCGCAATGGCAAAACAGGGAAATGCATAGTCACCCTTTTCCAGGTCGGGAGGAATCTCTATGAAACCCTCTATCTCCTCCTCAGAAAGAGGGACTTCAGCCTTTAAAATATCTACTATGTTTTTAATAAATATATCCATTTTGTTCCTATTTGAATGTGTGTTGGCGTTGTAATATTATGTATAGGAAATTCGAAGTCGGCGGGTAACCTGCCCGACTTCGCTATTCAGGCGGGAAAACCCAACCTACAAAAACATGAAATTATTACGCGTAGGTCGGGTTTCTTACCCGACATTTATAACTATACTTTGTTAAAAAAAGTAATGTAACATAAGGCTGCATAATGTTACCAACATTTTTAAATAAAAGTTACTACTCTTTACTCAAATGTTTAGCCGGTCTATCAATATTCGGTAGTACCAAAACCAACATTCCTGCTATTGGAAGCATGAATGCTGCAACTCTTAGAGATGTTTCCATGTTATAATGATCAGCAATATGCCCGATCACGGGAAGCATAAGGCCTGCAGTGCCCCAGACAAGCCCCATCGAAATACCTGCAATAGAGCTGGCCATGTCAGGGCACAATTTTTGAACGATCAGTACATTAACAGCAGAAGCTGCAAATATAATCGTGCCGCTCAAACCCAGTAGTACCATGGAAAAAGTCCCGTCTGCATGTAAAAACCACAAAAGCAATGGACAGGCAAAGATTGAAGAACCTGCAATTATGATCTTTCTGCTTATTTTGTCTGCCAGATACCCTCCTATCAAACCGCCAATACTTCCACAAATCAGAAAAGTGGATATGGCGATCCCGCTATCGTGCATGGTAAGTCCTCTTTCCGCAAAGAGGATTGACATGAAGCTCATAAAGCTCGTAATGACTACCGAACGAGTAAACATTATTAAAAACATAATCCATAGCGGGCGTGACTTTCTGACAAAAAGTATTTTAAAATCTGACAGCTTTGCACTACTTTTGTTTTCGTGTTCTCCGGTTAGCACTTTAATCAATATTAATGCCAGGATTACACCGGGTAAAGACAACAGCCATAATTTATTGAATCCGCCTGATGAAACAATCGACGTGATAATAAATGGCGCTCCGGCCAGCCCTATGCACCCGACCATAAGAAATATAGACATCATAAATGTGGATCTGTTCTGGGTTAATCTGGCTACCGTTGCCGCCCCATTAGGATGAAAGGCTGCTACGCCTGAAGCGCCGATCATGAGCATAAAGATAAGGGTAATGAAGTTTGGTGCAAAACCTATGCAGCTCATAAACAGTGCTGAACAGAGAACACCGGATACAACAAAGAGTTTTTTATTAAACCTGTCACCAAGAAAGCCGAATACGGGTTGTAAGATCGAACCAAATACGGCCAGTACTGCGGGTAGTATTGATACCTGTGTTATTGATAAATGGAGATGCGACTGGAAGTAGGAGAGAAGAGGCATTAAAAAGCCGGCATAAAAATCATTAAAGAGATGTGAAAATGTTAAGAGGATTATTGATGTAGATAGGAATTTACCATTGTTTTTTGTCATTTTATTCTTCTATTTAATACCTTTAGTATAATTCCTGAGCTAAATTACTATGCTGGAGTATTTTAAAAGATTATTTCTATCTGTATAGTGCATTTGGGAATGCTGGAAAAGTTACAATAAATCAGAAGGAGGTAATGATGAAGAATATTTTATCACATTCGACCGTTTCACGGAACAAAATCTCAAATTAAAATGTGATTACTGATAGATGAATATATTGTCCGGCCAGTATGATGGGTCCTGTTGGGATGTGACTGTTTTTTTATAAATATAGTCATGGATGTTGACATTTTTATTCAGTTTATACAACCCCTTTTAAGTTTGAAATAGTCAGAGAAGAGAGTAGAATTTACAATTGATATGATGGCAACAATAATGATCCGGTAAGGAATAATTTTACTGAACTCCAAAGAGAAAGAGAGAATAAATTGTGACTAATCAAAGAGAAGATATTGAAAAACCAACAATGCCCTGTGGCAAAAATCCGGGGGTTCTCCATATTTTTATACCTCTCTTAATACTTTTTATTTTGTTACTTGGTTTTATCGGGTATCTTGCCGTCTCGCCCGGATCAATTTCCGATTTCAAGCCTCAGGTAGACAATGCAACCAAATATCTCATCGATACAAATCCGCAAAGTACAAACAATTCACCATTAGTGATTTCCAAATGGATTTTGATACTTCTTGCAACATTCGGGGCATTACAAACATTCCCCATTCTTTATGCATCACATAAGACAAAGAAAAAACGATTAAGTCAGAAAGACAAGAGAGAGATTATATTCTTATGTGAGATGCCTATGTACCTTGGCTTGTTAGGATCTCTATTGGGAGTCTGTTTAACACAGTTTATGACCGGAACGCTATCCGCTCCATTGGCATATATTACAACTATAACCGGTATTTTATTGCATTTATTTGCGAAATTTACCATTATTGTTCCCCTGCCGGAGACGTCAACTCCGGATCTTGTTGAAGAGGTATAAATAATTATGAGAATGTTTCTTGTTGGCATGTGTGACATTTTTTTGATTCTTTACCTGACTACGCTTAGCCAGGTAAACCCGTTCCATAACAGCTTTTTAACCGTTGATGATTATAATAAGTTAAAAGAGTCGAAGGTTCAGGCAGAACAAGATTCAGAAAAATCTCATGCACAGGTCCTTGAATTCAAAAATGAAATTTCCGCTTTGGATAAAGAAAAGGAAAAGGCCTTGCAATCAACGTTGTCCGCTATAGCTGAGACCGAAAAGATAATGCAATTGGTAACGATTGAGAAGGAGAAGGTTGCAAAGATTGAAACTGAATTGTCAACGGCTATCGATGAAAAGGAGGAGTTTAACCGGTTGTTACAAAAGGCTCAGGAGGGTGAACAGAAAACGCTGAAAATTGTTAAGGAGTCACAAACGGAATCGGAAAAGACGAGAGAGAGAGAACAGAGTGCGTTGGAAACATTAGAAGAGACACGAATCGCACTGGAAAAATCCAGGGAGAAAGAGTTGCATACATTGCAAATTGTAAAAGCAGTCAAAAAAGAGGTTGAAAGAAAAAGGGAGGATGAGCGGAGAGCCCTGGAAACTGCTGAGAAGTTACGGTTAAAGGTAGAAGATGCCAGGAAGAAAGCAGAGGATTCCAGGAAGAAAGCAGAGTTTGCTAAAAAGAGAGAAGAGGATGCTAAAAAGAGAGAAGAGGATGCTAAAAAGAGAGAAGAGCATGCACTTAAGTTAGCAAAGGAAGCCGGATTAAAAGAAGAAGAGGCGAGAAGAAGTGAAGAGATTGCTCGTAAAGTTGCTGAGGAGGAGAGATTAAACGCGGCAAAAGCCAGTGAAAATGAGACGATCGCTCTCAATTTAGCACAATCTGCCAACAACCAGAAAGAGATTGCATTAAAAAATGCTGGTTTGGCCAGAAAAGCCGAAGCAAATGCTTTAACGGTTGCTCGTATTGCTCAAGGAGAAACAGCAAAAGTAAAATCAAAAATCCAGAGCATTATACGACCTGCTGACAGCGCCTATAATGAAAATATAATTGATAAACTGGTACAATTTACCATAACAATTGACTATAAGGACCACTTACAGCGCATTCTCAATAAAGTGATAACAATGCAGGGGCTTCCCGTCAGGATGGAGGATGAATATGTCCTCTTTGCCCTATTAGACCAGATTGGATTAGACCCTTCGAAGAAGCATGACAATTATGTTACCTATAATATAACCGTCAATGACAAACCCGTTACAAAGTTTTTTGTTAAACCAGGTGAGGTTAAGGTTGTTGGGTTGGTAATCAGCGATGAGATTGAACATTGTCTGCCTCTTGCCAAAACAGCTGTTTTTTCTTCATACATGCCGGTATTGTTTTCACTACGTAATCATAAGTTATTAGGTGTTATGGACAGGATTCGTGGTGTCAGCAGTGATTATTTTATATTCAAAAGAGATCGACTGTTGATGATAACTGAGGATGAATTCTATTTTGATCATGAAGGGTTTCGCGGTACTGGCAATTATGCAGAGTATATTGTAAAAGGCGATCAGATTGTTGATCTGGGAGGTAATTTTCTCGGGTTAGCTTATAAGAAGAATACCATTGTGCGCATTGATGATCTTAAAGAGTGGCGTTCAATATCAATACGTGATATGACCGCAAAACAACTGGCAAACCATATTTACCATGTAAATAAGTTATGAGAATATAGATACCTATATTATGGTTAAATGGAGATGAGGTAGAAAGCAGGATAACTATCAATTCATTTTGTTCAGAAATGTGGAGTGTACCATTCCCGTCCGAACGGGTGCGATGATGTGTATTATAGCAGTGACACCAGGCTAACTGACTGGCTCACCACAGCGAGTACTGCCTTAGACGTGGCGTAGACAAGCGGTCACGGCACTCCCAAACAACCTATCTCAATCCCATGAGTGATCTTACTTCACTCATTGTTTCTTCAGCTATCTTTTTACATTTTTCTGCGCCTGCATTAAGGGCCTCTTTTACCTGGTCAGGGTTGTTAATTAATTCGAGACTCTTCTCTCTGATTGGTGCAAGATCTTTAATCATGTTGTCTGATAGTATTCTTTTACAATCGACACAGCCTATCTCTGCAGACCTACATTCTTTGTTAATTCTCTCCAGCTCTGTATCAGTGGAAAAATATTTGTGCAGGGTATAGACATTACAGATATCAGGGTTTCCCGGATCGTCTCTCCTTTTCCTGTTTTCATCAGTCACAGCCCTTGACAGCCTTTTCCAGATAGCTTCAGGTTCTTCGATTAGAGATATGTAGTTATTCATGCTTTTACTCATTTTATTCTTACCGTCTAATCCCATGATCCTGGGTGCGTTTGATAGAAGATGTTGGGGTTCAGGGAAGAGTTCGCCATATCTCGTATTAAACTTCCTTGCTATTTCACGCGAAAGTTCAATGTGTTGTACCTGGTCTTCACCAACGGGTACCGCTTGACCCTTATACAATAAGATGTCAGCCGTCTGAAGAACGGGATAGTCAAACAGTCCCACATTGATATTCTTTTCGTTCTGTTGTGCCTTGTCCTTGAATTGGGTCATTCTTTCAAGAATTCCCATAGGTGTTAGTGAGTTTAGTATCCACGTCAACTCTGTATGTTCCGGGACTTGAGATTGTACAAATATAATACATTTGTCAGGATCCAGGCCAGCAGCAATGTTTGTCGCGGCGGCGTTGATGATCCTCTCCTGCATTATGCCTGGGTCATACTCTATCGTGATTGCATGATAGTCTACAATTGAGAAGATACAATCATAGTCGTCAAGCAGGCTTATCCAATTCTTGATTGCACCCAGATAGTTTCCTATATGAACTTCTCCGCTAGGTTGAATACCACTGAATAGTCGTTTTTTCATTTTAATTTTTTTTGACACGAATTTTACTAATCACTTTAAGAGGATAAGTGTAGTTGATTAACAAGTTAGTTCTCTTGCTACAGAAAACTATCCTTCGACTCCGTTCAGGATGACGTCTCCCTGAGCAAAGTCGAAGGGTTATCAACATTAAATTAGCTTCAGATACTAAATTATTTTAAATTTTCTTGTAATCTTTTAACGGCTTCTTTGATGTCACTGGTATTCCCAAATGCTGAGAATCTAACAAATCCTTCACCAGCTTTACCAAACCCTGCACCAGGTGTTGTTACAACATGTGCTTTGGTCAGGATATCTTCAAAAACATCCCATGACTTCTTGCCGGGAAATGCTGCCCAGATGTAAGGAGAGTTAACTCCTCCATAAGTTTTTATACCCAACCCCTCTAATCCGTCTTTGATAATTTTAGCGTTCTCCATATAATAGTTCACTGTTTTCTTTATTTCAGATAGTCCAGTTTCTGACATAGCTGCAATCGCTCCCCATTGAGCAACGTTTGACGAACCATTAAACAGTGTACCTATTACCCTTTGCCAGTCTTTACCTACGCTCTCTCCATCATCAAATTTCAGCTCTTTTGGGACAATAGTCCAGCCAAGTCTGACACCGGTAAATCCGGCAGGCTTTGACAGAGAACTGACTTCAATAGCACACTCCCTGGCACCTTCAATTTCGAAGATTGATCTTGGCAGGTCTTTTTCTTTAATAAATTCTGAATATGCCGCATCAAAAATGATTATTGATTTATTCTTTCTTGCAAAATCAACCAGCTCTTTAAGTTCTTCCTTCGTTGCAACAGCACCTGTCGGATTGTTAGGTGAGCATATATAAATCAAATCTGTTCTTTTTGCTTTTGATAAATCAGGGAAGAAATCATTTTCAGCGGTACATCTCATATATTCTATACCATCAAATTCTTCTGAGTCAGAATTATAATTACCGGTTGCTCCAATCATTACTGATCCATCTACATATACCGGAT
>ENA-OREN01004612-OREN01004612.1-marine-metagenome-genome-assembly--contig:-NODE-4612-length-11920-cov-7.928143_pt1 | contig 11920 bp, 10 predicted proteins | sample MGYA00248624_ERZ508555 | MGnify/ENA primary metagenome ERZ508555 (study PRJEB26222, sample SAMN06267773) | marine metagenome | isolation source: Saanich Inlet, British Columbia, Canada | place...
TATACTTTGAAATACATTTAAGGAAGAACGTGGCCCCATCGTCTAGCGGTTAGGACGCTGGCCTCTCACGCCGGAAAGAGGGGTTCGATTCCCCTTGGGGCTATTCTCCAATGTTGTAGTAAAGACCTTATTTCACTGTAGTTTACTAAAGTTTTCAAGCTTTATCCTTTTTGAGAATGGGCGTTTTGACCGTTGCCTAAACGTTGCCCATTTATCTAAGGAAACAAAAATCATTAGCGGGAGTTCGCATTTATTGCGGACTCCCGTTTTTTGTTGGAGACATTCGTATAAATCCCCTCATCCAGTAGTTCACATCACAAATAAATATCCCAAGGCAGACTTGGCGATTCTAAAAGTAATTAGGCTTTTAATATAATCAAATTTCTCCATTCATACTGCTGTGCCGCTGCTGGCATGCCCTTCGGGCTGCCGCAGCAGCACAGCAGCTAAAGTAAAGCGCTATAGTTATTATATATAATGGGAAACATGCCCTTACATATCAATAACTTAGATCAGAAATATTCCCATTTAATTGGGAATTTTGGCTAAAAACTTCCCTTTGAAATGGGAAGATTGACAAGCTTTAATTATATCAATAATTTATGAGGATAATTTGATGGCAAAAACTAAAACCACAGTTGAACACGAAGACACAAACGTTGTAGATATTAAAGTTAATAAAAGAAATAGCCTAATAAAAGAATTTTCTATGGTAGGAAGGTTAAATACAATGCATGCAAAAATAAACACAGATGAGAATATCGATATTATTGATCTTATGGATGACCTTAAACCAACCCCGAGAGGGCTATTTAAGGAAATAAAAGATAACTTCGATTACCAAACCAATGAAGCAACATTGGAGAAACCGAAGGGGAAATATAAACAAAAGCGAAGATCAATGGCAACGAAAATTTTAAAAGACCGTAATGTAATCAAGAAAACTGGACAAAGGTCTTACATTGTAAATCCCTATCTTATAGTTCCCCAAATTGATTTTCAGAAAGACATATTAACTAAATGGAATAGCATTCCATAACCCTACCGATACTCCGTCCCAAGCCGTAGCGGAGCGTAGGCGCAGGGGCGGAGTAATCTTAATACTATTCACGATAGCATCTACTCTTTAGCTGTCTTTTAGGTAAATAACATCCCCTACACGGCCTATCACTGAGACTGTTACCAGAATTACCAAATCAATTTATTCTTTAAGCAATCAGGCCGCATTACAGACTGAACACGACTTAAGATTTAGCCAATGCGGCACTAAAAACTGAACCAGACTTAAGGTTTAACTGGCCCCTGTAAAAAGCCAACCTGTTAATACTGTTCTATCAAGTGTCTTAAAAAATGGTTAAAAGAAATACTTAAGCTTATAGTGTCATTTTGACTGAACACGACTAAGGTAAATATCACCTTCCAATGTCGTGAAATGTCGTGATTTGCGCTGACTGGTTTACGCCAGATCGCTTTAAGGTGAGGGCAAAAGTCTTCCTAATAAACCCATAAGATTTTTTTTAAAATTACATCCGCCTGCAATAAAACCACTTAGCTCTCTTCAAAAAAGACCTCCCCCCCCCCGCTGCTTTCAAAACGATCTTTTCACACGGCTATGATGGCTCACGCCATGAGGGAAGATTCCAACAATCTACTTAGGAGATATATCATGGCATTTCACGTAATCAAATCAACCAGTAATACTGTAGTTAAAGCCCTCAACGTTGTAGACAACGTAGTCGACGGCACTGCCGTTGCCGCAAAGATCTATAACGATTCTATGCAATCAGCCTACCGCGAGCAAAAGATCCAGTCTATTCTCGAAGACCGGGCTCTTCTTGCTGAAGCTAAGCTAACTCCCGAAGAACTTATCCTCCTTGAAGAAACCTGCGCTTCATAATACCAGTGGCCTCCTTAGTTGGGGGCCACTCCCCTTTTTCACATTACACAGCAAGAGAGAGTCCAGAGAGACTCGATCTATAAGGCACGCAGGCTGATGACTGCACAAGGCAAATGTCACGCCTTCTTGCATCTTTGCTTAAAGAAGTCATGCCATTTGCATTTGTATTGAGAAGCATTCAGTCTAGCTAAGTCTCACTCAATAAATCGTAAAATATAGCAATGCTTTTTGCATTACCTGACCGCTCAGTCGTAGTCACATCCTTCGCTATTGTTGCAGTAACTGCATCCGGGCATGGAGATTCTCGCCCCTCCCCCTTAGCCATCCTCCCTAATCGGCCTGAGGCCTCCCACCTGCTTATCCCCCTCACCCCATATAAGGTAGCTGTCATTGATAGGGAGGATTCAAGAAGTGGGAATAGGGGCTGTCGCGAGCTGGCAGCTCGCTTATCATCACCATGCCCTCAAGAACAAGAGCCCGCCCATCGGAAGGCGTCTATCGCTTGCCTTCCTTTAAACTGGCGGAGCGGTGTTGTTTTAAAAACCAATGGGGTAGCAACGGAAGCAATGTTCCCGTATATTATGGTTGTTTTTCAAACCACAAATCGAGTTAATTAAAACATGAAAGTCGCGGTCATTTATAACAAACAAGAAGATGCCGAAGGAGTTTTGAACGTTTTCGGCATGCAAAACCAAGAAAGCTATGATCCTAAAACGGTGGAGCGAGTAGCCAGCGCTCTTGAAAAAGGCGGTCATAACGTTCGCATCATTGACGGCAATATCAATGTCATCGAGCAACTTCAAGACTTCATGCCGCGGGTAGTTCAAGGTGAACAATCAGGAATGGTTTTTAATATGGCCTATGGCCTTCAAGGGGTCAGCCGTTATACCCATATTCCCTCTTTGTTGGAGATGTTGGGGATCCCCTATGTAGGTTCCAGTCCAGCAGGCCATGGAATTGCTCTCGACAAGGTCACCACAAAAGTAATGATTCAAGCCGCAGGGTTACCCACTTCCCCCTACTGGGTTTTTTACGATGCAAATCAAATTCCAGACGACCTCCCCTATCCGGTAATCACCAAACCAAAAATGGAAGCCGTGTCGCTCGGTATCGAGGTGGTTCACAATAAAGCCGATCTCGAAAACCTGATAGCCAAGCTGGTAAAGGAATTTCATCAACCTATTCTGGTTGAACAGTTCATACCCGGACGAGAATTTGCTATCGGTCTACTCGGCAATAAAGACCCTGAAATTTTCCCATTGCTGGAAATTGATTTGGCGGGAGATCCAAACGCTATCCAGAGCCTAGAAGATAAACTCAAAAAACCTAAAAGCAAAATCTGCCCCTCGATCATTGATGAGAATCTAGCTAACGAACTCCGCAGACTGACCAAAGAAGCAGCAAAGGTTTTGGGGATCTATGATTTTTGCCGGGTTGATTATCGATTGGACAATGAAGGGAATTTATACATTCTTGAACTGAACTCAATGGCTAGCCTTGTAGTGACAGGATCTTATGTCCAAGCAGCTAAGGTTGCTGGTTACACCTTTGAGGCAATGGTCAACCGCATGCTGGATGTGGCGGTCGAACGTTATTTCGGCGGCCAACAAATGGATCAGGTTGTAGTTCATGAGTCCGAATCGAAATCTAAAAAAGATCCTCTAAGAGTTCGCTTAAGAAGTTATTTGCGGGGCAACCTTGGAACGATAGAAGACGATCTGTCTAATATGGTGGAGATCAATTCTTTTGTTGAAAATATTGAAGGAGTCAATTCGTTAGGTCGATGGATTTCAAACAAACTAGGAGCCATTGGATTCAATCGTCATGTTTATTCCCGTGCTGAATTTGGCAATATTCTGTATCTCACCAATCATATGGATGAGAGAAATGATGTATTGATCATTGGGAACATGGATAACCCCGTCGATTTTGAGGATTACAATTCTTTTCATGAAGAAAAGGGCCGTATCTATGGAACGGGAGTGGCTCGTGGTAAAGGAGGAATTGCGGTATTGCTCGGTGCGGTTAAGGCATTGCGGTATACCCGAACTTTGCGAAAGGTTAAATGTGGGATTCTCTTGATCCCAGATGAATCATATGGAGAGCGATCCTCAAAACCTATTGTCGATGAACTCTCCAAACTGTCGAAGTATGTATTGGGGTTAAGCGGGGCCGGCTTGAGTGGAGAAGTCATGACCTCCTGTTCTGGCACCTTACGATATGAAATCGAAATTAACCGTCGTCAAAACAAACAAGGACTAAAGTCTTCAACCGAGATCAGTGATCCCATCCTTTATGCATCTCAAAAAATCAACTCCCTGAGAAAGCTGAACTACGAATCAGATGGAATTTTTATCACAATCACAGGCTTGCAAACCAAGGGCATGGAAGATCAACCTACCTATCATGCTGCATTGTCATTTGTAATTCGTTATCGCAGTCCAGACCAGCGAGTCAGACTCGAAGAGCAAGTCAATCAAATCTTCTCATCGAAATCACAAGACAATATCAAGGTTCACGTAACAAAAAGACCGCAAAGCAAACCCTTCCTGGAAAATGAAAAGACGCTTAAGTTCTATGAGCAAGTAGAAAAAGTAGGTAAGTTGGTAGAAGTCCGAATTAAAAAAGCAGAAAACAGCATTGTGTCTTGTTTGTCAAATATAGGTGAAAGCATTCCTGCTTTGGATGGACTCGGTCCTGTTACAGGTGGCTACGGCACAAATAGCGAACATGTCGTGCGCGATAGCTTGATAGACAGAAGTGTTCTTCTTGCATACCTAATCCATCTATCCTCAAAGAACTTTGAAATATGAGGCTAGGTAATATTGAAGGTAAATTTCCCCCGACGGAAAATGGGAAGTGTGCAGTTTCTGACAATGGAATGGTATCAACCGCTTTTCCTGAGGCCACTCAGGTAGGTGTTGAGATGCTATGACCAACCCCCACTATTTATACCAGATTTAGGATTCAGTTTTCATAATTGCATTTGGAATCTGTATCGTTTCTAGTGCGGGTGGACGGTCCACCTTTTCAAGTTTTTGTCAGGCCGGTCGCATTGCATACGCACTCTTCCTCACTCTCTCCTTCGGTCTAACGCTAATAACCCTACACTACGTTCCGGGTTATTAGCTTACTTAGCCCTCAGTCAATCCCTCGGTCGGTACTGCTGCATACTCCCTGAAATAGGGTAGGCTACAAATCCTTCTTTCCCATTTTCTTAAACTCTTCCAATTCAGACTCTAGGCGTTTGTTGTCTTTCCTAAGTAGTTCAAGCTCCCGCTTCATTGACGCAATCAGTTCGCCCTTCACTGAATCTTCGTCAACTGCATTGGGCATATTTCTGTTAGATGCCTTTGTACCCATAATTGGTATTGGTTTATCTGTGTCGTGTGAAGTTTGCCAAACAGCAGTGGCTGGTGAGTTAAAATTCTTTGGAAAAAAACCTTCAAGTACTTTGGCATCAATTATCATTGAGTCACCCCCTACTTCTAACCAAAACTCTGCCAGTATATTCATCCATTGAGGTTTTTTATTTACCTGTAAACTCAGAAGACCTCTTTCAGCCAGATTTTCCAAAGCACTCCCCCTATAGTTCTTTTTAATTTCCAACAAAATACTTCTGTTTCTGTTCGCTTCTTCAGAAGTAGTTCTCCACCGCGGAGATGTACCCGTAGTCAGGGAGTGGCTCCAGTTCTCTTCTATCTTTAGTTTTCGTTTTAGATTCATCTCACCTTCACCAGTCAAAAGCCAATCGAGCCTGATTCCCTTTTTAGTGGAATATAAATCTAAGTCACGCCTGGAAATTTTCAGATATTCTTCTTCCTCTTCAATCTCCATATCCAGATTGGTAGCTAAGTGATCAAAGTCCTCTTCCCACATTTCAAGTTTCATAAGACGATCTTGAACTCGGCCACCTCTCAATGACTCTACAAGCCATTTTTGAGATTCAACAATCAGTTGACCCTCGCCACCCGTCATAAACCAACCAACATCGTACCCCCTAAGTGTGCAGAAGGTTGATAGGTAGCGAAACAAACCCTTACGATTATCCTTCTTTTTCAGGTTTGCAAGTCCACCAGTCTTGATATTCAGCAGTTCCTCGATGTCTGAGTTGTACTTAGCTCCAGTTACATCCCTAATGCTATCAATGATTTGTGCTACAGACTGCATAAAATTGACTCTTTTTCTATATTTTGGATATAAATACGGTTGACATATACCACGTATATGGATATATTCGCTCAAACATCTGACGAGAACTGCGTCAGAAGCAGCCAATCTGAACTATAGAACCAAATGAATATCCAGTCAATTGTTTTTATTGTTAAATATATCCATTTCTTCGGAAATTGGCCTCTTTTGAAGAATAGGGACATATCCGCCCGTATCCTGTCTGGAGAGGTTTTGCATAAGAGAACATAATGCTACAATCCCACTCGAGTGAAATATCGTCTTTGTCTTCATCATTGGAACCTACGAAAGGGGAACCAATGAAAATGAGACTAAAGAATGGCAAATGGTACACGGCTTTTCGACATAAAGGAGAGTTCGTGGGCCTGACGTTGTACGCATACAAAGACGAAAAAAGGAAGGCTATTATCAATCTTGGTAAGCTTTTAGAAAAACTCGAAAGGGGGGAAAACCCAACTGACTTAAAACGTAAGTTCAAGGATGCTTTACCTACCTATTTTGAATGGGCAAGCAGTGAAGGGGAAAAAACGGAGTCAACGTTGAAAGATAATAAGGGAAGGCTCAAGAGTAAAATCCTTCCAGTGTTTGAGGATTTGAGCATTGGCGACATTACCCCGGCTTTATTGAAGCAATACAAGGTTGACCGCGAGGAACAAGGCGCACCAAGGTCTACTATCACGAAGGAACTAAGAGTGATTAAAGACGTTTGTGAACGCTTTAATTCCACCTTCAAGATGCCTAAATATACAAAATGGGTGAACTGTCCGAAGCGTGAAGCTGGTGTTTTAGACCATGCGGATGTTAGGAAAGTTTCCGGTTTGGTTTTGAAATCATCGGAAGAGTTTGGTGAAACTTATCAGAAGATATTTACTCTGATGAGCTTTACGGGTTTATCAGTTAGCGATGCTGTCAATCTGAAACGCTCTCAAATTGGAAGTGATGATTTTATTCAGAAGCAACGCGCCAAAACCGGAGAAGATATTTTGACCTTTCTTTGCCCTGAAGCAAAGGAAGTGATTAGCTCCGTTAAGGTGACTGACCTTAAAAACCCAGACCAAATTTTCCAAGTTCCAAGCAACAAGGCCGTTACCACCGCGATTAACAGGGCGTTTACGAAAGCCGGAGTAGAAGGTTCTTGTAAATCACTTCGACACTATATGGCATCTAACCTACTGGATGTTGGAGTTCCTGAAAAAGTGGTGGGACTGGTTTTAGGCCATGCGCCAGGAAGCCGAGTCACGCAGACTTATCTACACGCTATAAAGGGAACAGTGAAGGAAGGTTTCCAGGCGGTGGGTAAGAAAATGGCAAGGGGCATATAATAATGAACGTTGCCCAAGCGTTGCCTAAACGTTATCAAAATCCTTATAACTTATATACAAATCAAAGCTCTTTAGGGGGTTGTTTCCGGCCTCTCACGCCGGAAACCGGGGTTCGATTCCCCGTGGGGTCACCAATTCTCAAGTACTTAGCTTAACGCCATTTCCTTCTTGTGGACACTTTGTGGACACCCTGCTCTGATCAAATGCTAACCCGGCCTTCTTCAAGGTATCAGTTTTAACCTTCGCGTAAATCATGGTTGTGCTGATATTCCGGTGCCCCATAAAATCTTTTATGATCTCAATTGGGACTCCCGCATTAACCAGGAATGTTGCTGCAAAGTGACGAAATGACTTGAATGAATGACCTTGATACCCTGCCCTTTTACAAGCTTTAAGTATCTCCGTACTTATTGCCTTTGTCTTGGCAACATGAAAGAACGACTGGTTCTTTTCAATTGGCCAAATCAATAAAGAAAGAACATCTTTTAGCTTTTGACATATGGGTATTTCAACCCAATGCCGGGTCTTTCCTTGGTACTTGCGTATCCACCCTTCCTTGAGATCGACTTCTTTCGGACAAAGAGAAACTATATCCGCCAATCTCAAACCAGAATAAATCGCGATCAAGCATATACTTCTGTACTTCGCTTGAGCGTGATCTGTGATTCGCAATACATCCGATTCTTCAAGGATCATGCTTTTATCGAATTCCTTCGGCTTGTTTCCCCACTGCATCAATGGAAATTCCTTCGTCGTCGGTAATTCAAATTCCTTGCTTTGCAACTTCAAGATGTCCTTCAGTACTCTCAATTCCTTTTTCAGCGTACTTGGTTTCGCTCCTGATTTCTCCCTATGGAGCTTATATTCAACCACCATGTTTTGGTCGATTTCTCCCAAGCATTTGCTAGCAAAAAAAGGCTTCAAGTGTTTCTTTACTATTAAGCCATACCGCTCCTTGCTGTGTTCAGACTTTTTTGAGAGCAGTTTTTCCTCATACTCCAAGGCCGATTCATCAAACCTTTTTCTCCAGTTCTGATAATCACCTCCTTCAACGGCAAATTTAAGTTCTGCCAAGCGCCGTTCTGCGAGTCGTCGGTCCGTGGTCTCAAGGCAATCTCGAATCCGGACTCCCTTATCAAGCGATAGAATGTGCCGCCGTGGTTTATGGCGGCCATGAGCAGCGAAGGTGATGGCGTGATTTATGCCATCGCCGTAGTAGGAAGCTGTACCGGCGAAGCTAAGACATGAGATTTAAAATGCGTTTTTTTATTTGTACCCCCCTCGCAAAATAAAAGGCGCTCCAGAAGATGGAACGCCCGCGTGTACTCTACATATTTTTCCAATCTTGCTAGCAACTCTGACACCAGTACCCACTCATCTTTAAATATAAATATCTCTATGGTACATTATAGATAATTCTAACCATTTTAGGTAAATATATGAGTAGTGCTCTAGACCGCATGCATAGCCTTTTAAAAGAATTACAACCCTATGACATTCAAGATAGTGACCGTATAAGAATCGGCACAGATGCTGATGGAGGTTATGTACTTCTCAACAGAAGGCTAGAAGATATTAACGTTCTGTATTCATATGGCGTTGCAGAAAATTCCGACTTTGAAGATATGTTTTGCAAAAAATATAACTCAATCGCCAGATTATATGATCATACTGTGAATGAAGCCCCTATCAAAAGAGATTTTATACATTTTAAAAAAGAGGGTCTGGGACCTGATAAAACTGAAAATTGCAATACGCTTGAAAACTACATAGTTCAAAATGGAGATAAAAATAAGAAGTTGATTCTAAAGATGGATGTGGAGGGAGCAGAATGGGATGCGCTTTTGCAAACCCCTTGAGTCACAGTCTAAGAGGAGTGATTGGATGCCGTTTCCTTTTACAAAAACTGATACTCTAATAAAACAAAAGAGCGCTATTTTGTTGTCTCGTTTTCTTATGAATTCAAATTGAAGAAAGTCACCCTACCTAAGTCAACGCTGTCTATTGGATCCTCAACCATGAAATTACCTTACAGGCCAGAAATAGATGGCCTCCGTGGCATAGCCATCCTTTCAGTTATTCTCTACCATGCTAAAATCATACTCTTTGATAACACATTCTTTAAAGGTGGGTTTATAGGCGTTGATATTTTTTTTGTAATATCGGGGTATTTAATTACAGCACTCATTTTGAAAGAATTAAAAGCAACTGGCCAATTTTCATTTCTTCATTTTTATGGACGAAGAGTGAGGCGAATTATCCCCGTATTATTTTTCGTTATGCTGTCATCGCTTCCTGTTGCTTGGACATATCTGATTCCAGCAAGTTTTTCTGATTATTCCAAATCTATACTGTCCTCAATCGCTTTTAGCTCAAATTTCTACTTCCACTACTCAGGGTCTCAATATGATGCAGATAACGGATTACTCATCCCTTTTCTTCACACATGGTCACTATCAGTTGAAGAACAGTTTTATATTGTCTTCCCAATAATTTTATTGGTTTTATACAAATATTTCAAAAATCATATACTAGCAATAATGATAATTGGGCTTCTTCTTAGTCTTCAGTTAGCAGAATGGGGTAGCCGTGTTTATCCCTCGGCAACATTTTATTTTTTACCCTCCAGGATGTGGGAACTTTTAGCAGGAGCAACTCTAGCGTATTTTGAATTTAAAAATGGGCGAATAGTGACCCTCAACTCCTTAAGCCGAACCCTGCCAACCTTAGGACTTCTTTTTATAAGTTATTCAATTATTTTTTATGATGATTTCGTGTTGCACCCATCTTTCCTTACCGTACTTCCCATTAGTGGCGTTTGTTTAATAATTTGGTACTCACATAAAGACGAGCTTATTACAAAAATACTTTCATCTAGACCATTTGTCTGGGTAGGTTTAATTTCTTATTCCCTTTATCTTTGGCACTATCCAGTTTTTGCTTTCTCTAGAATACAAGACAATTCTCCGTCAGAATATAACAAGCTTGAATGGATAATGCTAACCGTAGCACTTTCAATCTTGTCTTATTTTTTAATAGAAAAACCCTTTAGGAATAAAACTCTTTCTAGAAAAATAATACGACTATCTCTTATTAGCTCTCTCTTGGCATTATTAGTATCGAACTCCCTTATTCAATACAAAGAAGGATTTAGAGAATCGTTGCCCGGAATATTTAGTTCAGACATATTTGCAGCATCAAAACCGTGGCTGGCCTTAAAGAATGATAATGGTTTGTGTGATTCAAGAACATCTCAGTTTTGCACATTTAACAAAGGAGGAAAACGGCAAGTTTTTATTACCGGCGATAGTCATATGGGATCAATTATGTGGGAACTAAAAAGTCGCCTGACTGAGGGTAATTATACTTATTCAGCTAGCACTTTGGGAGGGTGTTGGTACCTACCTGAGTTTAATAAAATTTACCTGAAAACAAAAATGCATGACACGTCATGCAATGTATCGTACCAACAAAATGTTAGGGAAATGTTAATTAAAGAGAAAGGCGGCATCGTTATTTTAGGAGGCCGCTTACCAGCTTTTTTAAGTCACGAAGACTTTAACAATACAGAAGGTGGTGGTAGTGCAATCCCAACCAATATTATATTTGAACATGCAGACAAGGTAATGAATTTAAAGGAGGGTATTGTTTCATCAATAAAAGAATTACTAAATAACCATCAAAACGTAATTCTAATTTACCCCATACCTGAAGTGGGTTGGGATGTACCCAAGGAACTATTCAAGCAGAAAAAGCCCTACTTAATAACAAAACACTTTACCCCTGTTACAACAAGTTATGATGTTTATAAAAAACGATCAAAAGAAAGTTTTGAATTACTAGATAGCATTCAGCATCCTAATCTTTACAGAGTTTACCCCCACACTCTATTTTGCAATAATAAGATTCCAGGCAGGTGCATCACCCACACGGACAAAGATATATTTTACGGTGACGAGCATCATCTTTCTTTAAAAGGTGCCGTATTGGTTAATGAACTTATAATGAATAAAATAGAAACGATTGAAAGAGGAATGCGTTAGCAGGCAAAAGAAAATAACTAATGGCCGAACAGGGCAAACATGGATAGAACACCACCGTACAGCGAACTTTCATCAGGCGATAGAATGTGCCGCCATGTTTTATGGCGACCATGGGCAGCGAAGGTGGTGTGATTTCAACTTAATAGTTATTGCTAGAAAAGATGCTAGCTAATAATTAATTCAGAAAATCACGAAAAAAGAATATTATTTTTTCAGAGAGCATTCTATTTATTCAACTCGCTTCTCTTAATTTAGATCATTCTTTAAGAATGATCGCTATTTAGCCGATAAGCGTAGTGGTTATTCGATTTAACAATTGAAGAGGTTTATATAGACGCAACAAAAAGTTTAATAGCCACTTAATTCCACTCGTTTGGGCATATGATATAGCTACTCGAACCTTATTGAATCTTTCCCAAGCACCGCCTCGATTTCCTGAATAATCTCATCACAAGGTTTAACCTTGA
>ENA-OREN01004613-OREN01004613.1-marine-metagenome-genome-assembly--contig:-NODE-4613-length-11920-cov-3.373216_pt1 | contig 11920 bp, 9 predicted proteins | sample MGYA00248624_ERZ508555 | MGnify/ENA primary metagenome ERZ508555 (study PRJEB26222, sample SAMN06267773) | marine metagenome | isolation source: Saanich Inlet, British Columbia, Canada | place...
GGTGGCAAATTCGTTGTTGAAGGAGACACAGGGAACGTAGGCATCGGTATTGCGGCTCCGACCCAAACACTGCATTTAAAAAGTGAAACAAGTGCAAACATCCTTTTTGAAGACACGACAAGTGGTTCGGCAGGATATATCGGCCCATCAGCAAATAATCAATCTGATACTACCGCCCAAAGATTAGGTATTCGTGGCGAAGCGGGTGTTGCATTTAGTGTTGGTGCGACTACTAAAATGACCCTTAAATCCTCTGGCGATGTCAACATCCCTGCAGGAGTGTATTCGGGTAATGGTGCAACCTTATTAGGTACAAATGTAACGCTGTTTACAATGTCCAGTGCTGGCACTTACATTGTTAGTATTTGGCTTAATGGGTCTGGTACAACATACTGGTCTGCTTATGCAACAATCATCTGGGATGGAGCGTATTCTAAAATTGTTTCAAGCACTAATGGAACATATGTTAGTATCAGTATCAGTGGGGCTACTGTTAGAGCATCTACCTCTGCAAGTGCTTACACCGAATCATGGACTTATATTCATATTCCAGGTTAAAAAATAATTTGGAATATGAGTGACAGTAACTTATAACAGAAATTTAAAATGAGTGATCAAAAAGAATATTCAGAACTGACAGAGGATGAAAAAAAAGCAATTCACACCAAGTGGGAGCTTGAGCATTATGGTGATGCCAGAGCTTTAGAATACCCTGCTCTAGCAGATCAATTAGACGAAATATACCATAATGGAATTGACTCTTGGAAAGCAGTAATCAAAGTAACAAAAGATAAATTCCCAAAAGTTTAAATCATGACTATAGAAGAAATCGAATCTTTGGAAGAAATTAAGAAACAAATTGGATGAAAGACATTAAAGAACCAGTTTTAGAAAAACAGATTGTGGATATTACAACGCAGTTGGATTCACTGGCTGCAGAAATTAGTGAATTAGCAACCCGGCAGCAGCGAATGCTGGGTTATAGGCAATGTTTACTTGATTTAAAAAACTCGAATGCCACTACAAAAAACACTCGTACCAGTTGACATCGTTTCTGGACTCGATACAAAGAACGATTCAAAGCTGACACCAAAGCTGACTGATCTGAAGAACGGACGCTATACCGTGGGTTCGCAAATCAGTAAGAGGTTGGGCTATACTGCAATCTCACAGCAAATTAGTGGATCAACTTCGCTACTCTCTTCCGGAGATGGTTTAACTTCTTTCCAAGATGAACTACTGGAATTTTCCGGATCAAAACTTTATAGCTACTCTTCCGGAGTTGAACGCTGGACGGATATGGGCGGATTTCAGTCTGTTAAAATAGATTCTGACGATATTGTACGCAACACAAGCGAGGCTAAAAATCAAGACAACTGCATTGCGTCAGGATTAACTCTCTATGCTTGGGAGCAATATGACATTTCCGGAACATTGCTTGGCGTTTATGCTTCTGTGATTGATAAAACTTCCGGTGCAGTTTTTCAGAGTGCGACTTTAATTGATGCAACTGCAATCAATCCACGCTGTCTAGCGATTGGACCAAATCCGACCCTGTTTTATCTGGATACCTCATCATCTCCTTATGTGATGAAATCTGTCCAGGTCAACACGCTCAATCCGGTTGTGTTTAATTCAACCACTACGATTGTTTCAACTGTCAATACTACAAATCCGTTTTATGATGTTGCAGTCAATTCCAGCAACGCCACGTCCGGTAATGCAGCTTTTGTTTATAATTCATCCTCCTCTACCACCATCGGCGTAGGTTTTATCACGACTGACGGCGTAGCAGGAACGCCAGGCAACGGCTTCACCGGCGTAACTACAATCGGCAGCACTGATGCCTCGGATTTGCTCACGCTCACAGTTGACCAGGTTAATACTGCACCAACAGAAACTGACCGGTTGTATGTAGGTTATGCTTCCACGACCGCAGGACAGGGTCTTAAAATCAAGCGTATCAAGTCTATTTTAACCTCAGAAGCAACTCACACAGTTGAAGCAACTACAACGAAAATTGACGGATGTTCGCTGCTCGTTACTCAAGCTGGCGATCTACAGATTGTTTATACACTGAATGCCACCAACACCTACGATCACCAAGTTAAGGGCGCAAGCTACGATGTAACCGCAGACACGATGGGAAGTGTCTCAGTTATTAAACGCAGCGTCGGTTTAGTGTCGCGCCTCTGGGAATATTCTTCCAAATTTTATTTCCTCTGCGTGCATGATTCTGCGCTGCAGCCGACTTACTTCCTTTGCGATACAGACGGCCTTGTTTCTGCAAAAATATTACCCGGTACAGCAGGACAACTGCCTGCCAAAACATTCCTTGGTTCTGTTTCAGCATCCGCAACCGGAATCTATCAATTTGGCGGACTTGTGCGGACAAGGCTGGTGAGCAAAAACAATGACCTTTATTCGCTGACAGGAGTCTCAAAAATCACCATCGACTTCACTTCCGTTGAAAGATTCGAGGCCGCAGAATTAGGCGGAAATTTACATGTAGGCGGTGGGTTTATGAGTATGTACGATTCGCAGCAGATTGTGGAACTGAACTACCATCTCTATCCGGAAAATATCAGTGCTGCAGTCAATAACTCTGCCGGGTCACTTGCAGCAGGAACTTATTTATATCAGCTTATATTTGTCTGGACTGATGCCAAAGGACAGGATCACCGCTCAGCACCCTGCGTGGCAGTCTCAGCAACCACCACAGGCGGCTCAAGTACAGTTACACTCACCATACCAACACTTCGGCTGACTTCCAAAACAGGCATAGTCTGTGAGGTTTACCGTACTACTGACACCGGACGGCTGCCTTTCAAGATTGGCAAAGTTGATAACTCCACCAGTGCAGACTCAGTTTCATTTGCAGATGCAGGTGCAATCAATGATTCAGATCTGATTGCAAAGGAGTCACTCTACACAAACGGCGGGATAATCGAAAACATACCTCCGCCTGCAAGTTTGGTTTTGACAACCTATAAAAACCGTTTGGTCTGCGTTTCTTCCGAGAATCCGAAAAAGCTGATCTATTCTAAAAAACGCGCACCTCTGGGACCAGTTGAGTTTTCAGATATTTTCAGTATTGTTTTGAACAAAGCACGGCGCATAACTGCACTTGCAGAATTTGACCAGAAGCTGATTATTTTTGAACCAAATAAAATCTTTTACATCACCGGCAATGGTCCAACTGCAACCGGAGCGCAGAATGATTTTTCACCTCCGCAAATGGTAACTGGTGACGTAGGCTGCTCAAACACAAACTCGCTGGTACTGATGCCACTTGGACTGATGTTCCAGAGCAACAAAGGTATTTATCTGCTGAATCGTAGTCTGGAAACAGTTTATATCGGTGCAGAAGTTGAGCAATATAATTCGCTGACAATCACCTCTGCAGAGCTGATCCAGAATGAGAATCAAATCCGCTACCTGACCAGTGATGGACGCTGCTTAATTTATGACTATTTCTATGGCAAATGGAGTACATGGACAAATCACGAGGGTAACGGTGCAACGATCTGGAATGCAACCGGAGATTATGTATATCTGCGCACAGACGGCAGAATATTCCAGCAAAGTGCAAGCAGTTACAAAGATGATAATGATCCAGTTGAAATGAGTATTACTACCGGCTGGGTTAAAACCAGCGGTATTCAGGGTTTTCAGCGTGTACGCCGTGCCTTTGTGCTGGGGGATTTCAAAAGCACACACACGTTGCAGCTCGAAATTGGTCACGATTATCAAGAATATTTCAATGAACTGCACAAGTTTGACTACATAACTGATCTGGAAGTAGTTGAGTATGGAGATTCAACACCTTACGGTGGTGAAGGTTATTACGGCACATCGAACGGTGTAGCAGATGGTGTATATCAATTCCGTGCGCATCTTAAAAAACAGAAATGCCAAAGTGTCAGATTCAGGATTTCTGACTCAGAAGAAGCAAATCCCGGACAAGCTTATTCAATTTCATCACTGATGCTGGAGGTTGGTATCAGAACAAATTCAATGAAACTCCCTGCTCAAAAATTAACATGATAAATCCAATGCAACAAATGGGAGGAATGGGAGGAACCCCGGAACTCTCTGAGGAAGAACTTAAAAAACTTGCTCTGCTTCTGCAACAGATGCCTGCAGATGAGGGGCTGGCGACTATCAACCAGGATGAAGCTCAACTCCTCAAGGACTCAGGTGGCTCAGGAAGACCACTCGCAGGGACTCAAGGTCTTGGTCCGGATGGAGATCTGGTCAGGAGTTTTGATTCAGAAGTTGAAGAAGACACAAGTGGCACCTCAGATTGGGACACAAATGAAGGAGGGTCAAGGGACTTTAATGTGGGAGGACGGTCTTATGAATGGAACGCACCCACGAATAACGCAGCGACACGGCAAGAAAATTTCATAGAAGATCAGGCGAGGAGATCGGCAAATGGTAACAATTCACAGTCACAACCACCACCACCACCACCCAAGTTTTATGACAAGAATGGGAAGGAATATGGTTCTCAAGCCGAGGCAGACGCAGCGAATGATGCCATAGACGCAGCCATGTCCGGAATTGAAGGTTCAGACTTAACTTCGGATTCCACTTTTCAACGCTGGCATGCCAAGAATAAAGACGATGAAGCCTACTCAGGTTTGACAGAAGCACAGATGGAACAGGCTTACAACATCGCGTTGACTAAGTCGATGGAAGCAGCAGGCTCACAACTCCCCGCTGCGGTTGAGAATATGAATAATTATCTCAAAACAGCAGGAGCCGGAACTACTTACGAAACATGGCTGGCAACAATCCCGGAAGCAGATCGGCCAAAAAACATCTCGGACGCAACTCTGCGGTCTATGTATGCCAAAGCGACCTCAAAAGCAGAACGTAATGAAGCATTTACTTTGACTCCGGAAGAAGTTGAGGAGTTTTCACGCGACCCAATCGTAACCGAGGATGTTGCGAATGCGGCTGCGCAGACGATTGGAACCGTTACGGCTGCTACAGAAACAACTGTTGGAAATGTGGATGATGTTACTGCTACTGATCTTGCAGCAATTCAGGAAGTAACCGATGCAGATATGGATGCAGTCTTTGCTGGTGGAATTGACAAGGCTGAAGAAATGCTGCTCAAACGCTACACAGGTGAAGCAGTAAGCCCAGCCGAACAGCAGCTTAAACGGACAACTGAAGCAAATTTGCGCATGATGCTCGGAGCAACTGCAGGCGGTGATGCAGATCCGGCCAAGGTACGGCAGCTCAAGAATATCTGGGTGGATCAGCAACAGTGGGCTACAGGTGAGGCCGCAGACTTACGCTCTCAGGAATCCCTCGCAGCAGAAAAGCAACTGGTGGATCTCTACAAAGGCAAGTCAACTGCAAAGCTCAATCAGAAGCTGGCGAATATGGAGATGCGCAAACAAGAAGCATTCAAGCAGGGTGATCTCACACTGGCGGGCAAGCTCGCAAATCAGCAAACAACGCTGACAACTGTCATCACGCAGGCCAATATTACGAAAGATACTAAGCTCAAAAACCTTGAAGCAATGAAAGAAAAAGCGATTGCGCAGGGTAAAATGGATCTGGCAACTTCACTCGCAAATCTGCAGAAAAACATTGCGTTGGCAACCGTGAACGCAGAACTAGCTTCGCGAGGCAGAGCGCAGGATGATGCACTTGCCATGGCAGCATACCAAGGTCAGCAGGCACTGCAAGGTCTTGAGGTGGAGGTCGATACAACCCAAATGCAAAACGAGCTGACTGAAATGGGCTTTGAACTGACCAGAGATCTAGCCGAGCTTGACGCACAAACGCAGAGGTATGTTGCGGAATTGACGCGAGACTGGAGGAACGCACAAGGTGATGCTCAGAAACAGGCTGCGATTATTGGCATGATTGGGACTGCCATTGCAGCTTATGGTGCCTATGCTGCTGCTTCTGACATTCGCCTCAAAGAAAACATTTCTTCCGGAGATGATGAAGTAGAGTCTTTCCTCGACGCACTGAACGCGTATCAATATGAATACTCAGATCCCGCCGGTGAGGATGAAGCTGGAATGTTTGCGGGTGTGATGGCTCAGGATCTGGAGAAATCACCAATGGGCGCATCTTTCGTGAAAGATACACCGCGCGGCAAGATGGTTGATTACGGTCATGGTTTAGCCGCAATACTCGCTTCACAGGCGAATTTACATGAACGGCTGAAACGAATGGAGGAGGTTTAGATGGCAGAGATTATTCAAAATGAACCGGTACAGCCACAGCTGATTGCGTTTGCAAATAAATACAACACAACTCCGGAAGCAATTCTGCGGCTCAATAATATCACTGACACAGCACAGATTAAATCACTCGATGTTTTGGAGATGCCGAAAGAAGAAGGAATTACAGTAGGCGATGAGACACTCAGGATGGCGGTTGAAACGTCAACCGCAGTGAGTCCGCTGATGGGTGATCCGGTTGAGCCACCAGAGGTTTCACCGTTGGACATGGACGTAGATCAAGCAGAAATTGACGCGCTGCTTGAACAGCTTGACACACCCAAAGAAACCGGTGCAGCTCCGCTTACGGATGAAGTCGCCGGAGGAACAAAGTCAGGCAATTTTAACGTACTTCCACCCTCCGAAAATCTTGCAGGTGATCCCGATTACAAACCGGAAGGCTACACAATCGATGGTGAAACGCTTTCAATCGACGGTGAAACCACCACTGCACTTGGTGCTGTTCCTCCTGTAACTGAAACGACTTCAGACGAAGGAACCACCACCACCACGCCAACAATCAGTGAACTGGACTTTGAATCAAAACCCGCACAAGAAATAACTCCATCCGCACCGGCCAAGCCTGCTGTACCTGAAGCAAAAGCTGCAGAAGTTGACGCAACCGCTGATGTTGCACCTGCACCTGGAAGTGAGTCTGCAGTTGGTCAAATTCAAGCACCACTCAAAATATCAGAAGCAGTCACTGCATCCATCACCAATCCGGAAGATAAAGATTTCCTCCGTGAAGAGTTGGCAGACTTGGATGAGTTGGAAATTCCGAAACTGGACCAAGCAGAGTACGACCGAATCGGTAAGAAGTATGATGCAGACATCAAAGAATATGATAAAAAGCTGGAAGCAATTTCAACAGAAGAAATGGAACCACGCTTCAAAGGTTGGGATAAATTTTTAGCGGTATTAGGTGCAGCACTTGGAGCTTATGGCTCAGCAATGACCGGTACACCGAATTTTGCACTCAATATCATTAACGCAGAAATTGACAGGGATCAGCAAGCATTCCTTAATTCACAGGAAACGCGCAGCAAAGCACTGAACCTACAGCGAACAGACTTGATAACGCGCAGAGGTGAGCTGCTGTCGCTGATGGTAAATAAGTTCAATGCTGCAATGCAGACCTACCAAGGTGAGATTCAGAAAACTCAAGCAGAAGCAACTCTCAAAAAACTGCAGGAAGAAATACAGACTAATAAAGAACAGTTCAGGATTGAAATTGCAGCACAGGTTCAGTCAGAACTTGCGGCCTCACAAAGACATGCTGCTACACTTACATCAAACGAGAATATAGCAGCCGGGAAAATCACACAATCTGCTGCTATTGCGGCGAAGAAAGAGGTTAAGGCGGATGCAATTCGAGAAGCTGATTTGAGTAGGGAGGAAAAAAAGATGTGGGTTCCGTCAATAGATTTTAAGGATGGGGAAGGGAATCAAATCTCAATCCCTGGTTATAAAGCTGTTACAGAAAAGGAAGCTGCAGAGTTCAGGAAAAACCGTGCTTTAGGCAAGAAGGTAAATAATATAATGGATGATATGGAATCCTTGCTGCAGGACGCAAGTCGCTGGTCTCCTGCAATTTTCTCCAAAACTTCTGCACGTTTAGAACAGTTGTCAAACGAATTGATTTTGATTGTTAAGATGAAGAATAACATGGGTGCAAACTTCACTGTACCGGAGCAGATTATGATCAAGTCTACGGTCCCAACTGCAACGATCAAGGATAAAATTGGCGTGGCACTTATAAAATTGGCCGGAGTTAGAGGACAGTATATCAAAGACGAGTATGCGGTTATGGAATCACAAGGATGGAGGAGGCCACAGGCCGCTGTTCCTGCAGCAAAACCACCAACCGGTTTACAAAAAGGATTCGCTAAAAAATAATGGCTAAACTCTACGACTACAGACTGGGAGCTGGCGTTCTGGTAGCAGATGAGCGTGTAGGTGAGCTGGTGATGAGCGGAAATTACGGCTTCATCGCAGGTGACGCTGTACATTTAACTGATGAGTCAGGAGAGCTTTATAATATCCCTCCGGAAAATGCCAAGGAAGCACTTGCGGCAGGTTACAGCTTCGCGCCAAAAGAGGTGGTTGACGATGCACGAATGCGCTTTGAAGTTGAAGACTCACCGCTAACCAGTGCAGGTTATGGACTTGCCCGCTCGCTTACTTTTGGAGCCTCTGACGCACTTTTGCCAAATAAGAAAGAACTGCAGCTGCACCGTGAAATAAATCCTGTAGCAACGACTCTGGGTGAAATTGGTGGAATGCTTACACCAGTCGGTGCAACTGGACTGGCAGCGCGTGGAGCAACAAAAGCTACCTCAATGTTACTCAGAGCTGCATCCAAAAGAGCAGCGCGAACAACAGGACTCAAAACCGCAGGCTCAGTACTTTCTTCCAGGGTGGTAACAGGTGCAGCCAAAGGCGCGGCTGAGGGTGCAGCGGTAGGTACTATGTACGGAACATCTTCGCAGATACTTGATGATCCGGAAAAGCGGCCACTCTTTGCGGACCATATATACGCCGGTGCAGGATTCGGAATGGCGGAAGGTGGAATTTTATCTGCAATCGGAGGCGCACTCAAAGCAGGCGGTGGTAAATTTAAGAAAGAAGCAGACAAAGCATATTTCCGTATCTTTGATCCAAAAAAGAAAGAATGGAATGATGTTACACGCAAAGGGAAATATCCGGATGCAGTTTACACACTTGGTGAGCAGATCCGGAAACTCGATAAAAAAGGAGTGCTGCAGAATTTAGATGACGCGGAGGCGATGGTCACAGAACTTGACGATGTACTGCTGCCCGCATACGGCGGTAAAATAGATGAGATCATTACTCAAGTTGACCGAGCTGCTAAGCAAGCCGGAATTAAACTGGATGATATTAGGTTTGATCCGGAAACGATTGCAGCACGGATGGAACAGGAGATTATCCATAATGCAAAAGCAATGGGTAAGGGCTTGGTTGATGATCCGCTGATGGTTGCTAAACTCAAACGCGCTCAGGCTTCGATTGATGCTTTCCGTGAGATTGCTTATAAAAATATGCACCCTGTACTCCGGAAAATTGGACTCAAAGGTAGGACATTAAAATTCCGCGAGTCCGAAGAACTCAAAAGCTTCTACCAGCGTGAACTTGCAAACTACAAGAAGAATCCGGATAACTACGATTATTTTACGCACATGGCAAGGATCATCCGGGAAGAATCTGAGAACGCACTGGATGCAATCGCCGGTAGGTTATCACAATCAGATAAACTATCAAAAACAATCTATGCGGAATTTATTGAAGCAAAAGAAATCTACAAAGCACTCAGGCAACTCAGAGACATTGCTTCCGGAGCATCACTCAGGGAGCTTGGTAATAACAGGTTGCCACTTACCAGCTACATTGTAGGCGGAGGATTAGCCGGAGGAGTATTTGCTGGGGCTGATTCTGTACTGACCGGAGGACTTGGCGCAGCTGCGACTTTTCTTGGAACTGCAATGCTACGCAAGCAAGTTAAAGATCATGGTGAATTGTTCCTGGCAAGAACGCTGGGGAGAATCACAGACTATGGCGAGATGCTCAACTTTGCCGGAAAATCTGAACAGAGTATCAATAAGTTTGTGCAGGGAATCATACGTGGTGGTTCGGCTGCAACTGTTAAAATTGCAAATCCGTTCCAGGATTCTTCAAAGGAGACCGTCAAAACTTTTGAAAAGATTAAAGGAAATCTGGACACACTGAACGAAAACCCGCAAACGCTTTATAAAAGGCTGGATGCAATGCTTCCTGACGTTGAGGGAGATCAGACGATCAATAAAGAGCTGGCGCAGACAATGGGTAATGTGGTGGGCTTCCTGACAGAAAAATTACCAGGCAGTACACTTGGAGGACAGCAGCTATTTTATGACCAAAAACAGACTCCTCCGCTGAACTCGATCCTAAAATTTTTACGTTACGTTGAAATTGCTGATGATCCAAATAAGATTCTGCAATACATCGCAGCCGGAAAACTTACACCGGAACACATGGAGACGATTGAAACTGTCTTTCCGAGACTCTATCAATCTCAAGTTGAGGCGATTCTGACTGGATTTATTGGACAAGGCAAAGCAAAGAACCTCAATTCTGCTGTGTTGCAAAGTCTATCAATGTTTCTGAAAAAGCCGACAGGCCGGATGTACGATCAAAAGTTCATTCAGGCCACTCAAGGCGTGTACGCAGAAAAACGCCAACAAGGACAGCAGGGAGGCGGCGGTGGAGGTATGCAGCTTGATCTTCCTGAATCAGCAACTCCGGTCCAGCAAGCGACCGCAATCTAAATTTAAAAGGAAAATATGGACGCAGAAACTTTAATTATGCTTGTCAGTAACCTTGGAGTACCGTCTGTGCTGCTGGGCTTCGTAGGCTACTATGTGATTTTTTTACAGAAAGAAATTGCGAAAGAGCGCAAGTCAATGCAGATGCAGGATCATCAAAACGATCTGCAGCTCGTTGAACTGGTGAAAGCGTCCAACAGTGCTATTTTAGAATTGAAAGTCGCGCTCTCAGAGCAAACAACCACGATGCGTGATTTGCTCGCTAAACTCGATAAAAAAAGGAAATGATGATCGCCTTATTAGCTCCCTTAATTACTGGTACAGTTAAAACGCTCTGCATGAGTATGCTGAGCGAAAAGCTACTGCTGATCGTAGTTAAGCTGCTGTTGAAACGCTTGGTTGACAGCACGGAAAACGACATCGATAATGAGCTTTATGACCAGTTCGTTATTCAGCTAGATAAAACGCAGAAGTAAAGCTGTGCGGATCTCAGTTTCACACCTTGTGACTGCGATTACGATTTTAGTTTCACTGATTATTATTGTGCAAATCTGATGCTGAAACTCCTAATTATACTGATAAGCGTCTTCATAGCGTCTTGTACGCTAATGAAGCCACCTTATGCGGGTGATTACCCCACCGAAAATATCCGCTCTCTCTGGGCTTTCTGTGCGGTTAATATGAGCCGCGCTGCACCCGGAATGCCTCAATTTATTTTGTACGAGAGATGCGACTGCATCCTGGATGAGTTGCGGAAAAGTGTCAAATTCAGTGAACTAGAAAACGCAGATTCACCCGCGTTGAGTAACCCATCTTTTCAACAGTGCGCTAAGTAAAATTCCCATGTGGAATTTAACGCGCCGTGAATTTAATAAACTAATAATATATACAGGGATTGCTATGTTGACACCCCACTTTTCCGAAGATGAATGCAAGTGCAGATGTTGTGGAGACTATGAGATGGATCACGATTTTATTGAGTCACTAGAGCGAATCCGCATGGATATGAAACGACCGCTTAAACTATCATCGGCTAAACGCTGCAAAGCATACAATGCTAAAATCTCCAGTACAGGGGAGCATGGTCCGCACACATTCGGCAGAGCAGTTGATATTTTAATTTCTGGGGCGGATGCACTTAGGCTAGTGGATATTGCGAGAAAATATGGGATGACCGGAATTGGACTCAAGCAAGCAGGACCGCACAATAAACGCTTTGTACACCTTGATAATCTCGGCTACGATTATACTAAGCTCACTGGTGGTCCAAGACCTTGGATCTGGAGCTATGCTTAATGTACCTTTAATGTACGTTAAAACCCTTAATGTACCGTAATGTACGTCGAA
>ENA-OREN01004616-OREN01004616.1-marine-metagenome-genome-assembly--contig:-NODE-4616-length-11916-cov-60.635358_pt1 | contig 11916 bp, 18 predicted proteins | sample MGYA00248624_ERZ508555 | MGnify/ENA primary metagenome ERZ508555 (study PRJEB26222, sample SAMN06267773) | marine metagenome | isolation source: Saanich Inlet, British Columbia, Canada | place...
GAGCCAATTATGTCTTCTAATATGTTATATATTTAGAGAATTAGGTAATTATGTAATAACTCTGAAAAGGAAATGATATAATTTGCTAAAAAAAATAATAATAATAATTGGAATTGTTACAGTTTATGCAATCATAATGACTAGTTTAGTTATTTTTGCTTCCTCTAAAGAGAAAATTTCTGAAGAACCTGAAGTAGTTATTACTGGAGATGTTATAATGTCAACAAAGTCTTCTCGTCCTGGATGTGATGAGACTGATAGATGTTACATTCCATCTGTATTTGATATTAATTCTGGAAATCAAGTTACTTGGGTAAATGAAGATTCTGCATTCCACAGTGTCACTTCAGGATTTTATGGTGAACCCTCTGATCTATTTGATAGTGGACATTTAGATCCATACGAATCATTTACTTTTAATTTTGATGAAAAAGGTACTTATGATTATTTTTGTACTCTTCATCCTTGGATGAAAGGACAAGTCTTAGTAGGATAAGGTACCCGAGGGAGTCGAACCCCCTTGTATAAGCTTTGCAGAGGCGTTGCCTCGAAAAGCTGATACTTGCCTCACGCATTTTGTACCTTTACTCAACAATGGAAATAATTTTCAAACATTTCTTCAAAAACTTGATTGGGATGATTTTAAAAAATGGATTGAATATGACCGCCATCCAGCTTATGCAAAAAAGATGTTCAACAATGCTAATTCATATTTTCATCTAATCTTTACTGATGAACTTGTCTTTATGGAACACAATAGAAAAAAACTTGAAATCATAAAGTCACTTGCATTACTCACTAGATATGTTGATATCAAATATGATACCTTCTTTCACGAACAATTTACCACTTGGTTGAAACGAAAAGAGATTAAATGGACAGTAAGAAATACCTCTTACAACTATGAACATGCAAAGAATCTACCAATTGAAAAAGTAGTTGAAATAATTAACAAATTACCTGTAAGATATTCTATATTTGCAAAATTTGCCCTTAGTACAGGACTCAGATCTGAAGAAGCTATGCGTGCTTTTAATGGACATTCAAAATTATGTCGTGATGGTGTCATGGAATTGTTCTGGGATCGAAAAACAAAGAAAGCAAATTCTGTATACTGTCATCCCTCATTACATGAAAAAATTACATTTACTGTAAGTCGTGGACTTTATAATTACATCAATAAGAAAGATTTAGGATTTGAATTACGATTTTTAAGAAAACTCAATTATACAATCAATGCCACTAAGATAGATCCACTCCTAGCTGAGTTTATGCAAGGGAGGAGAGGAAATGTTTCACAACGTCATTACTTTCTCCCCTTGATGAGTAACAATAAAAAAAAGTGGCAAAAGATTTGGGAAAAAATAATTTCAACCAAAACTTCTAAAAATTTAATTCAGTCACAAGTTTAAATAAAAGTTATAAATTAATTAGATGAATTAGAAACAAAACATATTTTTTTAGTAAATATCTATACTATAAAATCAATGTTATATAATTAATGTAATGTAAGTTATGTAAGTTTCTAAAAAGAGTTTAGACCTACACAACCTTTTCTCAATACAAAGATGTCCTATTCCAAGAGGATTGATATCTGCGCCCTTTTCATACCATATATAGCTCGTACTGAAGGGGGGCAAAAGAAATCATACACAAAAGAACCAGCACTAGAACTAGAACAGCTTGCAATAGAATTACTAATTTCCATATATGGAATCATTTTGATTTGTTATTCATGCCTGATATTGTGAGAGTTTACTTGCGCCCTACACAGAATTGTGCCTAAAATAAAATAATTATGATACAAATCTCCATTTTAAGGGAGAGAAGAAGCATCAAAATCATTAACATAACCACAAGCAGTCACATAACCACAAGTAATCCAAAGTATATTCACGAAGATAGAAACAATTCAAGCGTCAACTAGGTTAACATGGAAAAAAATTAGATTTTAAAAAATATTCTAAATACAAATTAACTAATTTAAACCTACAATATTTAGAAATAATATTGATTTTAAATGTACTAGATCTTTTTGCTGGAGCTGGTGGATTAAGTTGTGGTTTTCAAATGGCAGGCCATAAAATAATTTGTGGTATTGATTCAGATAAAGACTGTAAAGAAACTTTTCTAAAAAATCATATTAATTCAAAATATTTAGTTAAAAATATGGAAGATGTATCAAAAAATGATATTCAAAAATTGTTAGGAAAGAATAAGATAGATGTTGTAATTGGTGGCCCACCATGTCAGGGATTTAGTATTTCAGGAAAAAGAATTGTTTCTGATCCTAGAAACCAACTCTATAATGAATTTCTACGAATTGTAGATTTAGTAAATCCAAAAGCAATAATGATTGAAAATGTTCCTGGATTCAAAGGTCTTTACGATGGAAAAATTTTTGACGATTTAATAAATAAATTAAGTAAAAGAAAATTTCAAATTACTTCTAAAGTAATTTCAGCAGATGATTATGGTGTTCCACAATCTAGAAAACGTATTTTCATAGTAGGCACTAAGAAAAATCAATATATTTTTCCAAAACCAAACAAAGAAAAAATTACTCTATGGGAATCTATTAGTGATTTACCATTATTGGAAAAAGATCTTGACTCATCAAATTACAATTCATCACCAAAAAATACCTATCAAAAATTTATGAGGAAAAATTCTAAAAATGTACAAAATCATGTGGTAACAAATCATACAGAAAAAACAAAGAATATCATTAATCTAGTTCCTGAAGGTAAAAATTACAAATCTCTTCCAAAATCACTACAAAATACACGAAAAGTTCACATTGCTTGGACTAGACTTGATGGTTCAAAACCTTCCCTAACAATCGATACAGGCCATAGGCACCACTTTCATCCAAAAGCTAATAGAATTCCAACCGTACGTGAATCTGCAAGAATTCAATCATTTTCTGATGATTTTATTTTCTTAGGTACAAAAACCTCTCAATACAGACAAGTTGGCAATGCGGTTCCCCCTCTTTTAGCATGTAAGTTAAGTAAGAATCTTGTAAAATCTTTAGAAGATGACTAAGTATCAAATCCCATCCGAACATTATTACAGAATTCATCATGTACGGCCTAGATTTAAAAATAATATTGAAGAAGTTCTAATTTTCATAGCATCAAATCTTACACCTCTTGAACCAGCAAATAAATCTGATTTTATAAAAAATTTTGATATTGTATTGAAAATGTTTCCAGGTAATTTAACAAAAACTAAAAAAACAATTGCTAATTGGAGAACTGAAATTTCTTCTTTATTTGGATTTCTTGTAGAATTAAGTAATGGTTCAATGTATGCTGGCAATAACGCTACAATGTTATCTGAAAAACAAGATATAGTTGAATTTTTTAAATATTTTCTTTATACTTTTCAATACCCTGGAGGGCATATGAAACCTCATGAAACAGCTAAGATGATTGAACAAGGAATAAAATTTAGACCTGCATCTTACATTCTTAATCTTTTAGTAATTGGTAAAAAAATTACTGGATCTGAATTTAGTATAAACAAAGCAGAAACTACTCATTGTATATTTAATGATCTTCGCGTTACTGCTCAAAAAATCAAAATTGAAGATGTGGCTAATCAAATTATTGAAAATCGTAAAAAAATGTAGATTATGATTGGGATGGTGATGTAATTAGATATGCTGGAGATATTTTAGATTATATGACAAGTGCAAATTTAATTGAAAAACATGGAAGTAATTATTATTTAAATAAAACGGAAAAATTGGCTATTGATTTTTTTATAAATCATCAAACATGGTTTGAAGGATTTGATTTATTATATGATAAAAAAACAAACCTTACTGATATTAAGAAAATTTCCTCACTATGGTATCTCTATGTAAACGGCTATGCTGGGAAGATTAAATTTGAAACTGATTTGTTGGATTTCATTGGAATCGATAAAACCTCATACAAACAACTTCTTTCAAAATCTCAACAGACTATTTCTACATCTGTATCAGGTGCAATTCCGCAACTTTTAGGCACGCATAGTGCTCCAAAATCAAAGATAATTGGAGATGCTGGTGAAGCTTTGGTACATGGACATGAATGTATGATTTTGAAAAAAGCAAAAAAGAATGAACTTATTCCAAAAGTTGTAATTCTTCCTAATCATTTAGCAATGGGATACGATATTAGGTCATTTGATATTAAATCTAACATAAAAAATATTGAAGTAAAAAGTACTATCAGTACTTCATCATTATCATTTTATCATTTTCATTTAACTGATAATGAATGGAATATTGCAGATAAACTTGGGAATGATTATTTTGTTTATCGACTTCAACTTAGTCGTAAAGATAATAATGAAATAAATGTTAAACTCTTTGTCATACAAAATCCAATCGAGAAATATAAGAAAGGCCTAATACAAGTTAAATCAAAAAATGGAATTGATGTTACGTTTAATAAAAAATCAGGACACTTTGAGGAATTAGTAATATGGGAAAATTAAAAATTGCTTCAATTTTTACAGGATGTGGAGGTATGGATCTTGGTATCCAAGGTGGATTTAATTTTCTAGATAAACGATATTCTAAACAATCTGTTGAGATTGTGTTTGCAAATGATATCGAAAAATCCGCTTGTGAAATTTTTGGAAAAAACTTTAATTGTAAAATTGAAAATAAAGATATTAAAAAAATTCCATCATCAGAAATCCCTGATCACGATATATTGATTGCAGGATTTCCATGTCAACCTTTTTCTATTGTCGCACAAAATCCTCCTAGAATTGGTATTGAATCTGAAATTGGCCAACTATTTTTTGAATTAGTTCGTATATTAAAAGACAAAAAACCTTCATGTTTTATTGCTGAAAATGTAAAAGGAATCCTATCTGCTAATGGTGGAAAAGCATTTGATTTAATCATAAAAGAGTTAGAAAATGCAGGTTATGTATTAAATTACCAAGTTATTAATTCTCAGAATTTTGGTGTTCCTCAAAAAAGAGAAAGAGTGTTTATTGTAGGTTTTAAAAAGGAATTGGGATTAAAACCTGAAATTGATGAACCTACAGAAAATATTATTCCTCTAAAAAAAATATTAGAAAAAGAAAATTCTATAGAAAAAAAATATTATTTTAGTGAACGTGCTGTTGAAGGATTGAAACGTGCAAATCCTAGAATGAATAAAGGAAGAAACCAAAATATTGATCATCCTTGTTCTACTGTAGGTTCACATTTAGCAAAAGTTAGTTTGAATAGTACTGATCCTGTACTAAAAGAAAATGGAAAGTATAGACGATTTACTCCTAGAGAGGTTGCTAGAATACAATCTTTTCCAGAAAATTTTGTACTAACTAATTTTGAAGGTAAGCAGTATCGCGCACTTGGAAATGCTGTTCCTCCTGTTGTAATGTGGCATATTTCAAAGAAAATAATTCATCAGCTTAAAGTCAAGATGAATCAGAATGTAATTTTAGTTAATACAAAATAATAAAATCTATCGTTATACTTTTTTCCCCTTTTGAGTATATGTATAAACTCCAGGTGAAATTCTAATTATTTTACCTTTTATACATAATCTTGAAAGTAATGAATCTATGTTTTTCCTTTTCATGTTCAAAAATTTCTCTAGTTTTATTGTTGGTTGAGGTCCTTTAAAGTCCTCATGATTTTTTAATAAATAAATTATTTTTTTTGATGGTGGAAGACCTGAAAAATATGACCCAATATTTACATCCATAATTTTTAGTTAAATTATTTCTTAATTAATTTAATCATACAAACAATTTATCATTTGTTACTTTTTTGATCAAGATCTAAATACATCTTGGAGAAAACAACAGTATGCTAAGTAGACGAGAAAGAGAATACTTACAAGGAAATTTTATTCCTAATAATGCCCACAAACGAGTTTTAAATCATAAAATTAGAAAAAAACTACAAGCGTTTATGAAATTTGAACTTCCTTTAATAAAAAATTCACATGTTACTGAAATTAGTAACTATGTTGCCCTATTTGGTAACACAAATTCACAAAATATGAAGGTACCCGAGGGAGTCGAACCCCCTTGTATAAGCTTTGCAGGCTCACGCATAACCGTTCTGCCAGAGTACCATTTTAAAAAACACAAAATGAACAATTAAACTCTTTAGATTAGAATTTGTTAAATGGTTTAGAAGCCAACTTCACATCTTCCCCTTTTACCGTTTTTCTACTGGCATGAGAAGCCATATCTACTGCACTTTTAGCAATACCGTCAGCAATTTCTTCAATTGTTCTTCTTAATTCTTCTGCTGACTCATCACTAACTCTTTCTGCACCTGCCTTCTTTAGAATTCTATACATTGCAGATAATCCTAATTCTGATGATTTCATGAATTTAGTTTTAGTTTTTTCTGAAAAAAGATAATGAGTGAAAAAATATCACAAAGGAATCGATTTATACAGACTATTTGAATAATTGTTAAAGAAATGACTTGGTATTTTGATTCTCATATACATTTGTCTGATCCAGAATATGCTCATGATATGGAATTTCTCTTAAAGCAAATGGAATTTTTGAAAATTAAAGCATGTTGTGTATCAATGGATTATAATAATTCACTACAGACATTAGAACTTGCTAAAAAAAGTAATTTGGTTTTACCTTTCATAGGAATCCATCCTGAATGTGCAAATGAAGATATTGAAAACATTTCTAAATTAATTGAAGATAACCATGATCATATTTCTGGAATAGGCGAAATCGGATTAGATCCGACATATGTTAACAAAAATGAAGATGTAAAAAAACAAACTCATGTATTTGAAACATTGCTGTCATTTGCTGAAAAATTCAACAAGCCTGTATCTATTCATTCAAGAAAAAGTCTTGATGATGTATTTGAAATTATGACTTCATATAATACAAAACATGCTTTGTTGCATTGGTTTGATGGAGGTAAAAAACAACTTCAAAAAGCTATGGACATGGGATTTTTTGTATCTTGTGGACCTGTGATGATTTATGCTAATGATAAGCAAACTTTATTGTCAAAAACTGATGAATCCAAAATTCTTGTTGAAACTGATGGTCCAGTGAGATTTTCTAGATGTTTTGAAATGAAATCTGGCCAAATCAGCTTTATCCCAAGTGTGATTTTTTGTGCTTCAAAAATCCTAGGTAAACCTTTTGATGAGATGACATCCTTGTTAGAATCAAATTCAAACTCATTTCTTGGAATATAGGTATAAAATACCCCTTCGTGTAATCGATTAGTGGATAGAACAAAGAAACTTGCATTTGAAGTTCTAGGAGATCATAAATCCAAATTTGGCGAAGATTTTGCCGATAATAAAAAAGTCTTAGATCAGGTTTCTATAGTACGTTCTAAAGGTTTGAAAAATGAAATTGCAGGCTATATCACTAAATTTCTCAAAAAAGAGATTCGTGAAGAAAAAGCTAAACAGGCTAGAATTGCAGCATCAAAAGCTGAACAACAAGTTGAAGAAAAACCTGAAATAGAAATAACTGAAGATGTTGTTGCAGAAGAAGTTGTAGAAACTGTTGAAGCAACCGAAACAGTTGTTGAAGCAACTACTGAAGAAGCATCTTCTGATGTTGTTGAAGAAAAAACCGAATAATAGATTAAATATAATTTCTCATTTTAGATTAGATAGATATGTTCACTGTAAAATTTGTAGGTGGTGCGAAAAAGTCTTTTCCAGTAGAACAATTAAAAATTGATCGGGCAAATCTAACCATTAAAGAACTGATAGATTTACTATTAGAACTAAAACCTACTGATACTCCTAAACTTGACACTGATAATGTTTTAATCGCAATTAATGGTGCTGACTCTTCTGCAATGGATGGGATATCTACAATAATAAAAGAAAATGATCTTGTAAGTATTATCCCTGTGATTCATGGCGGTTCATCAAAAAAAGTTAATTTTGAATTTTCTAAAAAATCAGTTCAGGTTATTGAAATTAAAGGTCAAAAACTAATTGATGTAAAATTCATTGATGATCTAAGAAAAAAATACCCTAAGATTATGCTTCAGGCTGTATCAAGTAATTATATTTTAAATAATTACCATTTAAAAAAAATTATTTCATTATCTATTGAATCTGAAAAAAATAATATTTTACTTTCAAAAAAACTTGAAACTGATATTTTGATGAGATTTGCTTTAACTACACAGATTTCTGATGCAATTAAAAATGTTGGAATAAGATCTAATGCTAATTTTTCTATTATTGCAATTGGAAATAAAAAAACTCTTGATTCATTATATCTTGAATTGAAACCAATATCGAATACAATGTTTTCAAAAAATAATGAATCTTTTCTAAAGAAACAATTCAAAATAACAACAAAACATACTAATTCAGTTTTTTCAAAAAATCCTTTAGCTGATATTTTAGTTGAAAAAGCTGCTGTATTACTCTGACATACTCCGTTTAGTTTTTTCGGTACTGAGAATATCTGATTTTTTAAGAATAGACACTCCTGTTTTATTGCCTAAAATTTCAATTAATAGGATTTTATCTGGAAATTCCAGAGAAACTTTATTTTTTATATTGTTGGCAATTTTTGTGATAATTTCCTTACTTGATAAATCTGAATTTCTTTTTTCAATTGATATTCTGTATGTTTCCCCATCTAAAATTTGATTTGACAATTCTGTAATACTTTTTTCAATATCTTCAATTTTTGATTCAATAATTTTCTGTATTGGAATAATTCTTTTACAATATCTAACACTCCATGGTTCATCGAGAAGCATTTCCTTGATTTTCCTTACAACTTCTATTGGATCAAGTTTTGTTTCGGCAGTCAATATTCCTGACATGCTAGTAATCTCAACTTTAACATCAGAATCTCCAAATTCATCTAAAATATCGATTAACTCTTCTTCTGTTTCTGGTTCAAGGTGCCTAGGACAAGTAACTATCAGGTTCATGATTGTAAAATTTCATCTTTAGTTAAAGAACCTTCCCGGATTATTTTGATTTGCCCATTTTCTATCTCAATGATTGTTGATTCCCCTTTACTTGTAATTATTCCCCCATCGATAAAAATATCATAGTTTTCTAAATTTTTCAAACATTCATCTGGATCTGTATGTGGTAAATCCCCAGAACTATTTGCACTAGTTCCTACAAGAAAATTACATTTTTTTAATAATTCCAATGTACATTTATGATCAGGAACTCTAATTGCAATTTTGTTTTCTAAATGTAATGATTTTTTAATTTTTTCATCTGTAACTTTTAAAATTACTGTTAATGGGCCAGGCCAAAATTTTTCAACAATTTTTTTAGTAAATTGATCAAATTCCACTATTTTTTCAGCTGTTTTTATTGAATATGTTAAAACTGGAACTGATTTCATGATGTCTCTAGATTTAATTTTATAGATTTTTTCTACTGCTTTTTTGTTGTATGGATTACACCCTATTCCATAAACTGTATCTGTTGGAAAAATTACAATTCCTCCACTACTAACTATTTGTGAAGCTTTCTCTATGCCTTCTTTGTTACAACTTACTTTCAATGCCCTATCACCATTTTTTTCTTTAATTATCATTTTCATTTGAATAAGTTTTTAACAGTTTAGATGCTTCTTTGAAAAATATGTCCACTACAGATTATGAAGATAATAATTTTGAAGATGATTTTGATGATAATTTAGCTGAATCTGAAGAAGTAACAGATTAGATACTTAGTCCGAAATCGTCTGCAAAGTTTGTAAATGTATAATATGCTTGTAAAAATTCTCTACCTGGTTCACTAATTTTATATTTATTTGAACCATGATTGTCTACTTTTTCTAAAAGTCCTTGAGATACCAGAGTTTTCAAAATAGTTGAAATTCTTGAATGTGAAATGTTTGCTTTTCTAATTAGGTATGTAACTGATGCTCCATCTTCATCTTGTAAGTCATCTCTTGTTGTTGCTAGAATATCTCCAATAATTTTCATATGTGTTCTATATTCAGCCATTTGTACACTTGATAATTATTTTAATTTCTATGAGAGGGCACTGATATTTTCCAATATACTAAAAAGATAAAAGAATTTGACAAATTCGAAACCATTTTAAATTTTGAGCCTAAAAAAATAATTATTCTAAATCATCATCAAATTTTATCCTGGTTAAAGGTACTTTGCTTACTGGAATGAATAATGCTATCAGTCCTCCAATTTTGATAATCATTGATGCTGAGTATAGTATTGATTCAGGGAATACAAATGAGTACCATCCCACAAATTCTCCTAATGCTAAAAGCCCTAATCCTACAGAAACTGAGATTGCCCCTTTATTCTTATTATCAAAATATGATAACATTGTTTCAATTGCTCCGTATGCTAAGAGGATGAATGACACCGATCTGAAAATATGCTCTAGTTGAACAGATGAAACTAAGAATAATGGAATTATTCCTACTGATCTAAAGTAACTGGATTTTGGAAAGAATGATTTTATGCTATGTGAAAATGCAATAAAAAAATATCCAACTGTTTGAATTGCAATTCCTAAAGTTTGAATCCATCTTTCTACACTTCCTGTTTTTGTTACAAAGTCTTCCACCATGTATCCTGTCCATATGACAAAAAACCCTAGACTAATTGAAGAAAATGCAATTGTTAATCTAAATAATGTTGGACTACCTGTATTTCTAAATCCAATATATGACATTATGCCAATTGCAAGTCCTACCAAAAATCCTACCAGGTTAAGAATACTTTCTAATACAAATTCCAATGATGAATAGAATTATGTTTAACTAATTATTTTAATCTGATGAATCATTACACTATTTTGTTAATCCCATTCATCCAAAGAACCTGAAGTATGGCCTTCTGTACTAGCTGCATAATCCCCTAAAATATCTGAGTATTTTGGTTCATTATGAGCCACAAATTTTACGTATTCTCCATAACTCATATCCAAATCACAAGAACCACATTTTACAACTGAATAATCCATTGCCAATTCTGCATTCTCCTTACATTTTGGGCATTTTATCTTCATGCCAACATATCTCTTTGATAATTATTATTGTTTTACATTCAATAAAAGATAAAAGGAGTTCATTATTTGTAATTTGTATGAGTCGTACTTGTACCAAATGTAAGAATTCTATTCCAGATAGTGAAGAGCTTGGAGTTGTTGCAGCAAAATACCCTACATGCAACAAATGTTGGGCTGAATGGAAAGAATATCAAATTATGGTCATGAATGAAATGAAATTAGACATGTCTATGTTGGATCATAGAAAATTATTGAAAAAGCATGAGAAAATCTTTGTAGGTGTATTATCTCCAGAAGGAGAAGTAATTGATTACACCAATGAAGATAATAGAAAACCTGAAGAACGACCAGACGCCTAAAATTTTAAGTGTTTTTTAGCATTTTCTGGTATAACTATCATCATTCGTCTTTTTGAATCTTCATCCAAGTTATTGATTATTTTTTTAATTGTTTTTGCAAGAATTTCTTTTTCATTTTCTTCTAATGTCAAAAATATCTCCAAAATCCCATCAACATTAAATTCAATTAGTTTTTGAGGTGAGCGAGCAACTTCTGTAATATAAGCTGAAAATAATCCTTCTCTTTGCTCTTCTGATAATGCTGTTAAAATTTTAAGCCATGTTTTGAAAAGTTTTGAAAAATTAGGAAAAGGAATTGTAGGACCAGCTTCTAATGCATTGTTAATCACTTCTGATTTGTCAGCATCAGGCAATGAAAAAAATTCTATCATTCTTTTTTTTAAAATTGGATTTCTTAGAAAATCTGGTAAATTTGCCAAGTTGATAATAATATTACCTGCAAAATTTTCACCGACCATCGATCTAAACCTATCGGTGTTGAATATAAAATCATGGAAAATACTTTAGCTTAAATAAACCAAATAGATGTTTAACAATATGACATCAACTGT
>ENA-OREN01004618-OREN01004618.1-marine-metagenome-genome-assembly--contig:-NODE-4618-length-11916-cov-7.038263_pt1 | contig 11916 bp, 16 predicted proteins | sample MGYA00248624_ERZ508555 | MGnify/ENA primary metagenome ERZ508555 (study PRJEB26222, sample SAMN06267773) | marine metagenome | isolation source: Saanich Inlet, British Columbia, Canada | place...
AAGAGGTAAAAAAGGAAAAAGTCAAAGAAGTAGGAGATAACATGTCGCCATCAGGTGTATCTGTAATTCTTAATGAGAATGGTATACAAGGAACTAGAAATTTGACAGTAAAAAACAACACTGAGACTGAAACAATTCCACTCAAAAACGATACAGATGTCATGAATCTTACACTGAATGTCGGCACTGCATACAGTGAGACATATGTGACAGTACATGTGGATGGTAGAAAAATACTACACGATGTTGTAGATGAATCAGGAAAAATAAAGATGGAAAATGAATCCAATCTTAAAGAATTAAAAGAATTAGAACAAGTCAAAGAAGAAAAAATTATGCTCAAGGCTAAAATCAAACGTTATAAAATGACAACCTATACGAGAGATGAGATAGATGAAATAATTAAGAATCTAAAGAAATAAAATACAAAAATACGCTAGAGATTTTTTTAAACTTTAACCCCCTAAAATCAATATGAGTTTTCAAGGATTAGAACAACCAAAACTTTCTACTAAATGTTATAGAAATAATCATAAGGATTGTCATCCTAAGAAAGGAATTTGTGAATGTTCATGCCACCCTAGGGGAAACATATGATCTCAGCATTTGAACAAGCAAAATCAGTATTTTGTAGAGAGAAAAATCATTCTAAATGTGTAAAATTTGTTTGTGTGTGTAGATGTCATAAAGAAAGGGGTACTCACTAATGGCAACAGAAGCCCAACGCCAAGCAAGTCGAGATAGACTTAGGGCGAGAAATGCAACACAAAACGCTAAACAACAAAAGCAAATATCCGATTCTAAACAAAATATTAGTCAAAATAGAGGGTCTAATTCTAAACAGACAGGTAACCAAGTAGGGAGAGGATCCACCCCCGATACGATTCATAATCCAGTGGCCCAAGCCAAAGCGGGAAGACATATTTCTGTTCAATTGTTTGAAAGTCTATCCTTATCCGATAAGGCAAAGGTATCGGTCGCAAGAAACGTACACCTTCAAGAACAAATCAAGATTAATGATCATCAAAACTCAGGGGTAAAGAAAAGGGCAATAATTGAAAGGGCTAAAGTAGAATCAAAGAAAGCCAACGTGTTTGTATCTCAGGCCATCAAGAAAGAACAAAACAGCATTCTAGCACAGAAAAAAGCAGAAGCTAACGCAAGGATAACAAATATTCAAAATAACATCAATAATCTATCAAAGAAACCAACTGCCATCAATCACACTAAAATAGAATTTAGAACCTCAGCACGAACCCAATATCGAAAGCAGTTAGCAAGAATACCCGGGGAACAAGCCAAGCTTAAAAGTGCACAAGAGGACTTGGCAAAATTAAACGATCTTGATCCATCTACACTATCCAATAGTAATGTAACATCATTGAGAAATGAATCTAAATCTCAATCAATCATAGATAAGAAAAATAAAACTAATGAAGTAAAGGCAACTTTTGGAAATAAAAAGAAAGGGCCAAATGTTTTCAAGACGGGCGCAAGGACTCAACAACAAAAACAAAACACCCAAGAAAGAAACAATACAATACAACAACAGGAAATAGTTGGCTCTAATATTTTCACAGGAAATTCTAACGGTCAAGGCCAGGCAAACAACAATCCTGATTTACCTTTATCGGTATTGGGAGGTAATAGTTTTACCACAATACAAAAACAACATGAGATAAAAGTTCATAAAATTAGATTATACGAAGATGATACTAGATCAGTTCAAGAACAAATGAAGAACCCCATAACAGATGTTTTTGGACCATATGTTCAAACTGAATCTGATGCTAAAACAATAAACGATAATAGACAAAAGAGTGCGGATGATAAGAAGAGAAACAGCTTAACGACATTAACAAGTTTAACCCCTCTCTTAGGACAGATACCAGGGGTTAGAGATTTTACTAAAGCCTTCGATAAGGAATTTGAATTAAACAAATTACCAAAAGAACAAAGTAGCGAACGAAAATTAAAATCTAATTTAATCCCCCACGGTCTTTTACCATCTAACCAAGCATTATCGGGGTTTTTTGCCACAGCTTCCAATGCAGTTGCAGATATTGATGATCTAGGCAAATCCTTAAGCGAGCATATCAGTACCGGTGGAAAGTCAGGCTTTATCAAAAATGATTCATTCTTTGGGGTACAAGCCAAACAACATAATCCGAAGAAAGACACAGCATTGAACCAAGCATTATCCGGTAAACCTGTTGATTGGGATAACACATCTATCAAAGCTTCTGCTTTTGGTGATGTTGGAATAGGTGCGGTAATGGTAGCATTGGGCGGAGTTGGTGCGGGTAAAGTACCAACAACTCCGAAAGGAAATCTAGGAGGTATAACATCCACGTTAAAACCTGAAACAGTAGGATCTACAAAGTTTATTCAAAAATCATTACTTGAACGACTTAGTACAAAGGTAAAAGGTAAAACAGGAATTGAAAAAGGGATTGATGCAGACCTAAAAATATCTCAAGAACGATTTAGCAATTTATCCCCTAATCAAATCGCTTCAAACTTTCAAACACGAAACAAGTTAGCACAGAAATTGAAAAGAGATACGTTGCCAAAATACTATGATCTTAACTATCTTAATTTTAATACCAAATCTCTTTTTGTAATGCCTAAATCATTCACATCGGAGATTCAAGGGTTAGGGAATGGCTTCGGGTTGGTCATTCCAAAAAACCCAAGTCATACTGGATTCAAACCAACAAAATCAGATACGACAAAGACAACATTTGACACATTAGGAATTAACAAAAAGGGCGGATCAATTGTAAAGCCAAAGTTTGATGATATAAAAATAACTGGAAATAATAACATCAATCAAATTTTCAAAGAGAAAATAAACATTAAGACATTAGAACAAAGTAATATTAAATTAAAAGATGTTTCAAAAACCCAAAGCACAGTTAATGATATTATACATAAGACACCAAAAAGAGGGAATACAAAATCTAAAGATTCATTAGAATTTGAATATATTAGAGTAAATCAGATACAAAAGAACAAGCCAATAATAACAACCACAAACAAAAACTTCAATCTTAGCGTTGCATTATCCAAGACGGGGGCAATGTTGGGGGCTTTAGGGGTAGGATCAAAATTAAAAGTTAATGCGGATGTGAGATTCACACCGCATTCAACAGTAAAAGAAAAAGAAGATTTTAAATTTATCACTCCACAAAAAATAGGCTTTTCATTAGCCCCACAAATAACAAACAAACCACCATCTTTCATTCCAGAATCTTTCGTACCGCCACCATTTAATCCTCAAACATTCAACTCATTTACTCCACCACCTGAAAGACACCCACAAAGACGTATTCCATTAGGAGGATTACGCACATATTTTTCTCCAGGAGGTAGAGGGACGTTTACTGGTCAGACCAAGGGTAGTGGTAGAAGACGCTACATCACAACTGCGATCAGCTCAGATATTAATCAGAAAATTTTGAAAGGACCATTTCTTCGAGTATCTTCAAGACCTACAAAATTATTTCGTGCTTTAGACAAATTAGATAATGATACTAAAAAGAAAACAAAGAATACTTTTCTTTGGGGAGGTCGAGTTAAAGTCGATAAAAAAGGTAAAGCAAAAGATAAGAAGATTGAAAAGAAATTACCCATAGTATTTGGTAATTCCTTCAAAGCTCTAGGACTTTAGATGTGAAGACAACCGAAGAACTTGAAAGTATAGGAAACGATATGATCAATTCTAATGTCATTGAGCAAAAAGTCATAGACGCTTATTTACAATTATTAGATTTTTATCAAACAGCACAACGAATGGACAGATTGCCTAGGGGTCTATCTGCAAATGTACCAAGTTAATGCCGAGAAAAGAACTGATATAGTATATTCTTACAATATGATGAATGGGCTGTACGCATAATTTTCAATATTCACAAGGATTTTTCTTTTGTTCAAAATGTGGTAAGAAGGTTAGAGAAGGGAATGATAAGAGAAAACAAAAGAGAAATAAAATAACTGGAATTAGTTTAGTTGTCTCAGTTGGGTTAATTGTATTTTTGTTTTTTAATGGGGTGTTAGATTTTAATCAAAATGATGTGAATAAATCAATAGGTGATATTACAAAAGAAATTTCCCAGATAGGAGAATTACCAACTCAGATCAAAGAACAGTCTAACGACATAGTAAAGAAACTAGAAAACGATGCAATACAACAAGAGAGAGAACAAAATATATCTGATGAAGAATATTTGAAAGAAATTACATTAACCATTCATGATAAAATCAACAACGAACGAACTTCAAGAGGATTGCCTTCTCTAACCTGGGATGTACAACTAGCACAAGCTTCCCTTAATCATAGTAACGATATGGCTAACAGAAATTATTATGCGCATTACAGTCCAGAGGGTAATGATTTTACAGATAGGTATTATCAAGTTGGGCTTGTATGTTCCAACAAACAAGGAAATACAATCTATGTAGGGGCTGAAAATATTATGTACCTTGATGGGTATTATGGTTTAGATATGATTGTGTCTGAAACTGTTAATGGTTGGATGAATAGCCCAGGTCATAGAGAAAATATTCTAACTCCACATTTCAAAAGCCAAGGTATGGGGGTTTCAATTTCAGGTAGTGAAGTTTACATCACCGAAGATTTCTGTTAAATATGGATGATTCAGTAACCCGAGAGTGGAATGAATGGTTAGAGAACTCAAACTCACCATCATTAGTTGAACTGAAAAGAGATGTGAAATATTGGCTTGATCTTGCAGAATCACATAGTAATTTTGATTTTAAAACACTTGTGGATTATCATTACTATGTGGAATTTTCATGGATGGCCTATCAAGTATATGTTAAAAGATTAGAAAGTGAATTAAAAATTGAATAATCAATTCACTAATGATCTAATACTACATGTTTCTTCACATGATTCATCAGATACTATATTTTCGCATGTTGAACAGATAGGCAACAAAGCAAATGTCTTTAATTTTTTAACTTCAAAGACATTAAGAAAGAAAACATCTGCTTTGTTATCACATGCTTCCATTATACAATTTTGTTTTTCCATATCAATACCTCAAAAAAGAAAGATTAGATCTTTCTTTTACTTTGAACCCCCACTTGGAAATACTTCATACCTTTTTCATCTTGTCTGTTCCAATGTGTTTCACAAACCAAACGAAACTCTGGTTTCTTATCTGCGAGAAGATCATATTCAACCTCAAAAATTGGTTTCTCTTCACAGCATTTTTGAGCAGTTAGGTTACTGCCATTCATTTTATTACATTCTAGTGTTTGCATATTATTAGGTATCCTAACTATTATAATAATCTTAGGATACCTAACCATAAAGAAGTTTAACCAATAGGTATCCTAATTTAAATAACTGCTGATAACTACATAGGTATGAATCAAAACTTTGTGAAGCTATCAAAAATCACAAGTAGAAAAGTAGGCAAGACTGTATATCATAAATTTATCATTACAATCCCAAAAGGATTAACTGAGGAATTAGGATGGACTGAAAAAACTCAATTATCTATGAGAGTTGAGCCTAAGACGGATGCTAAAAGATTAGTTATTGAAAAAGAATAGAATTCTAAAGTAGTAACTACTACTTAACCAGGTGACACCATTTAGTGAAAAAAAATCCAACATCATCATTTTCATTAATGGGAATAAAGAATAGGAGAAGCGTACAACTTCTACTCGGTCTGGAGTCGAGTTTTTCCTATTCTCGTTCTAAGAACAATACAATATAGATCCCACCCACCAAAATAACTACGAATCAAATTTCTTGACTTGTGTGTAAATAATCCTACATTCACGCCTGAGCACTACTAAAAATATTGTAGTGGACCTAATAATCCCGATTTAGCCATAATTCAAGACACATCCTAAAACAAATCCTAAACGATTGGTTCTTGAAAAAGAGTAAATATTCTTCAAATTTAGGATATTCATATGGAGAAACACGTATCACCTAAATTTGGGGAATCTACATTCAATTGCCCTCACTGTGATGCCTATTCAGATCAATATTTCAAAGTTTTCATAATACTCAATCCTAATCAAGTAGTAGATGAAAACTGGCATACATCATGTTGTAAACGATGTAAAGAAATAACAATCTGGCACAATGCAAAAATATTGTACCCTTCATCTGGCGACATCCCAATGCCAAACAGCGACATGCCAAAACAAGTAATGAATGATTATTTGGAAGCTCGTGAGATTGTAAATTTATCTCCACGTTCATCTTGTGTATTACTTCGATTGGCAATTGAAAAATTATGTGGAGAATTAGATGTTACAGGTGATCTTAACGCCATGATAAAGAAATTAGTTGCAAAAGGTCTAGATGAAAGAATACAAAAAGCATTAGATTCAGTTAGAGTAATCGGAGGACAAGCAGTTCATCCTCTTGAAATGGATTTAAAAGATGATGAAGGTACCGCAAAAACATTATTTTCATTGGTCAATATAATTACCGATTGGGCATTTACTCAAAAAAAGAAAATAGATTCAGTGTATGCATCATTACCAAATGGAAAATTAGATGCAATAAAAGATAGAGATGAACCAAAAGCAGGGTTTTAATTAATTAAAAATACAACATCATAATCTAATCTATTAACTATATACTGTATGTATGTATGTAGGTATGTTACTCTTTTGTTTTCTTATCTAACTTTACTTTAACAAGACCTAGATTAACTTCAATTGCAGACAGCTCTAAAGGGAATCCTTTCTTAGGTTTAGTAACTTGGAGTTTAAATAACTCAAACGGTAATGGCATGTTTGAAACCATACCTGAATAAAGTATTTCACCATCCCCTTTCACATGATAAGTACACCCATCTTTACTAAGTTCAGTCATTTCTATTGACACTTCTTTGATTTTCTTTTCCTTGATGATTTGTTCTAAGGATTTGTAATCCCCTTTTGTTAATACGACCATGATCTAAGACAACTATGCCAGGATTAAAACGGTTTTTTATCCTAATTCGTGACTAGAAATGACATACTATGAGTTTCCTAAGCGTTTTTTTCGCCCAAAAAAAAATTTTACTGAGGGTATGCCTAGACTAAATTATAGTCACGGTATATCGTAAAGTTATGTAGTAATATCATTATACATAACAAAATAGTACGCTTGAATGTCCAAAGTGTAACGAAAACATAGTCTTACAATAATAATAAGCCCTCAACACTCGCCCCTCATCCGTGTCCAGATATCCATTCTACATAACATCAAAATATCTTTATCTCTCTCTATCTATACTATCTTTTATCATTCCACTTAGCACGCCACTCTAATGACATTTTTTTAGGTGGTGATTTAGAATACTTTAGAAGATCATCCATTGTAGTGTCTAAGAAATAAGATAATTCTCTTTTCTTATTTTCATCCCGTGTTCTTAATGTTGTAATAACTAATCTGAATAACTGTAACGCATCAATCCCTTTTACTTTCAACTCATCAATATAATCTTCATCTACTTTTAGTAATGATAAACACTTTTGATGTTTGATTGATGGGGTACATCCTTTTTCATTACACATGCTTAACATTAGAACATAATACTATTTAGCTTTGTACTTATTGTATGGGATAGAATACCAAAAAAGAAGGCATAGTTTTATCTAGTAAACATACGTACATTTTATTATGCAAGTACACAAAACATACTCACTTGATTATGAGGTTGTCAAGAAATTAGACAACATTAAGAATCGAAGTAAGTTTGTTGAATCTGCAATACAAGAGAAATTCAATTCCACTACCCCGGTGAATTCTATTTCTAAGGACGGGCACTCTTTAGAACTTAGAAAACCGAGGTTGAAATCTTAGTGAATATAGTTTTCAATAATGATGTTGGGGTTTTCACCCCCAACAAGAATCAACTAGGCAACCAACCCAAGGAGATTATACTTTGAGTATCACAGAATTAGATATTAGAATTTCTAGCGTATTTTTGAAAGGGGCAAACAAAAAGGCTAGATTCGAGTGTGTCCCATGTAAGAAGATTCTCGATACATCTTACAAGGTTTTAGGTCATCTTACTAGAGAGCATAGCGGGGAATTTTCTAAAGCAGAATACCGCCTAATTCGTAGATTAACCAGGGCCATAGAGTACGACCAAAAGGAGGTTAGGAATTGAAGCCACCCCATAGCTCATTCTTGACCCCTCAGATATTGGGGGTCATAATTTGACATTAGAAATTCAAACTTATACTGATTCAGCACTATCTGATAGAATTAAAGAATTCTTTAATCAATTCAAAGAAAATAACAATTTCAAATATGTTGATTTGATTGATACCTCTATAATTCAATCAAAAATAATTGAGATTAATTATGATGATTTTACTGATGAAATTAAAACTCTCTTTGATAGTGAGCCCATTCAAAGATTAGATATTGCAATTAAACGAGCAATTGGCGAAATATTCCAAATCAGATATGGTTCAGAAGAATTAGAACAAGTTAAACAAGAAAACCAAATTAATTTTAAAATTAAACATTACCGAGATGAAAAACCAATTAAACAAATTGAAGATTATCTAAACACTAAGATCAAGAACGACCCAATACTTGTAAAACAATTGCTAAGAGCATATCTTTCTACATACACAGATAACCCTATCAACATGGCCCTGTTAGCTCCTAGTTCTGACGGTAAGACATATGCAACCGTACAAGTATCAAAGCTGTTTCCCAAAGAAGATATAATTAAAGTAGGTAGATTATCCCCAACGGCACTAATACATCAAAACGGCTTTCTAATAGATGAAAACGGGAATAACATTCAAGACAGTTTAGATTATTTAGAACATAAAATTGCAGAAACAATTAAAGAAAATGATAAAGACGAAGTAAACAACCTCAAAAAACAAAAAGAGGATTTGTTAAAATCTTCTAGTAAGTGTATTGATTTAAAAAATAAAATATTATTATTCCTAGATAATCCAAACCCCGCAACCTATGAGATGTTAAAGCCCATCATGTCACATGATGATAAAGAAATAACATATATGACAACAAAGGGGGATGGCTCACTTAGTGTTAAAAAATCAGTAATTAGGAATTGGCCTGTGTTTATCTTTTGTTCTGCAAAGAATGAAGACAAGAATGAAGTATGGGAAGAAATCAAAACCCGTGTCTTTATGACATCACCTAACAGTGATGTTACAAAATACAAGGAAGCAAACAAGTTAACATCTAAAAAGTTTGCAAGACCAACATGGGGTAAGGGGCTATATGAAAATGAAGAAGATAAGAAATGGTCAAAGTTCTATGTTGATGAAATCAAAACTAGATTAACTACTCTATGTAAGGATGGAAACAATCCTATCATCAATCCCTTTGATGATATCATCACTGAAAAATTCCCTAGTAACCAGGGAGTATCTATGCGACATTTTATTAGATTAATGTCATTCATTAATCTGGAAACTCTACTTAATTCTGAATATAATCCAGAGTTACACTTTAAGACAAAAGATGATCAAACGATTAGGTCGACATTCACAACAATAAACGATATTGGCGATGCTTGTAATGTATTGAAAAATATCAGTACAATATCCCCAGAAAAACTTAAATTTATTGATAATGTGTTTACCCCATTATTTGAGGAAGTAAACACAGTACAGGAAAATCTAACAGAACAACAACAAAAACTCATTGATAAAAAAGGATTAACATCCTCTCAATTGGCTAGCAAATACACAGATGTTTTCAAGAAACAAATCACAAACAAACAAGTCTTAGAGAACTATCTTAATCCATTAGAAGATGCAGGGGTTTTATCATCAGAACAAAACCCATCCAATGTATCTCAAAAAGTATTTCATTTAGCAAGTACGGTGACAATTCATAATCTTAAAGATTTGAAATCGAAACTAATCGAAGCTTCGAAACCTACCCTAGGTTATATAGACACATGCCTAGAAGAACTCGAAAAGGTTTCGATTGAAATAAGAAAATCAAAGATCATTTACAAACATAATGATAGTATGATTGATTTATCTAAATTAAAAGAAATTTTGTTTGGTAATTCCGGAAATCAATCGAAGCTTAAAGAGATAAATCCATGACTAATAATTCTCTTTTTTCGAGGTTTCGATGTTTCGATTTAGGAGTATTCCTATGAGGTTTCCTCATCCTTGTTCCATATGTTGGAAATGGTTTGTAGATAGAGAATTAAGATTCATTCATGCTAAATGGTTTCATAATTCTCATAATATTGAATTAAAGAGGTTCTATCATGAATAAACCATTCATCTGTCTAACATGTCGTAAATCATTTACAGATTTAGAACTAACTCGTATTCATGTAAGATATGCCCCCGAACATAGAGGGTCAGAGATAGGCCGTAAATCTCCTAAACCTTCAAACTTAGAGGATTTTTTCAAATGACTAAGGGTTTGATCAAGGGTCTAACCTATGATGAATACCATAAAAGAGCAAGTGCAATACAACTAATGGAAAGAGCAAACTATGGTTATCAAAGAACATTCAAGAGATTAGAGGACCATGCCCCCGAATATCTTACCAAAAGATTAGATTCTAAACTAATCCAGGCCGATAAATTTGAGAAATGGGTTAACACAATACAGTTTAAGCAGTCAGATAGTAAGGGTAATTTTCTAGCCAAAGTATTGCAGATTAAACTAGACATAATGACAAGGCGTTATGAAATGACCCGTAAAGTATTGAATGATGTTACATAGATCTTATTAACTCTCAATTTTCATTTCATCTATGTTAATCCCAATAGTAGTTGCAGTAGCTGTAGGGATTGCATTCACAGTAGCATATTTTATAATAAATTCAGGTGTGAATTCCATGATTAACCCATAAAACCACGCCTAAATGTACAAAAATGTATATATACATAATTGTACATTATACAGTATGATGAAAAATACTCTTCTGGAAAAGGAATCTACTTCTAAAACATCATCCAATTCAGACATTAGTTTTAAAACAACAAACTCTAAAGTTCCAGAAAAGAAGACACATTCACCTAATCTGGATACTATAAAGATGATAGAAGATACTATTGAGGAGAACCACGATTTTAGAACTGTAACAGAATTGTATCATTCACTACCACGTAAAGTACAACACGCTACTTTCAAAACCGTTTTAGTCTATTTAGAACAAAGTAACAAAATAGCATATGACAAAAACGGTGCTGTTTTCTGGATATTTGTAGGAAACAAACAGGGATTAATTGATCTAGAAAAGAATTCAGTGTCATTAAGATAATCAATAACCAAATATTTTATCATATTCTTTATGTGGAATTGCCATCAAAACAATGGCTTTTTTATCATTCGGATAGCCCAAAAGAGTGTACAATAAACGATAATCTTGTGTTACTTTAACTCTCAACAGATTGTCTAAATCAGGGAATTTTTTTTTGATTGATTTTGGGATTCGTTTATGTTCAATTAATTCCCCCATGTTAGGAGTTTCAGCAATTCGATCAAGAATTGCATCTATAGTTTTGTATAATTTGTCTTCATCATCCATAGATTTAAAAAAATCATTAAATTCATGTGTTCCTTCAACAGGGATTCCCATTATGATCATATAATTTTATAATATCGTTAATAACATTGGTGGCATATAGATCACACCAAGGAAATTCTTTTATGATTAAAAATACATCTTAAACTATGGCTGTAACTCATAGATGCCCATTAGGGAATCATATCTATAATTGCCCTGAAGGAAACGCTTGTAATCATGCAGAAGGGGAAGACCCACCATGTTTTAATTGCTATGCAGGGGCAAGCCAATAAAAATAAAGAATGAGTTTCACCATATACTTACATTAGTTTGAGGATAAACACGCTTATGTTGATATAAAAATTCTAAAAGCTATGAATTGTATCGTTTGTTCAAA
>ENA-OREN01004627-OREN01004627.1-marine-metagenome-genome-assembly--contig:-NODE-4627-length-11905-cov-11.177291_pt1 | contig 11905 bp, 13 predicted proteins | sample MGYA00248624_ERZ508555 | MGnify/ENA primary metagenome ERZ508555 (study PRJEB26222, sample SAMN06267773) | marine metagenome | isolation source: Saanich Inlet, British Columbia, Canada | place...
TCAATCAAAACAGAATCTTATGATGAAAATTTACAACTTTATGTCGATGAAGGTTTAAAGTGGGTTAAGAAAAAATACGGATTTAATAATAGGTGGCAAATGATGCAGTATTCGAAATTATTTTATGATAAATTTTTTGAATACTATCCTGAAGAAAAATTTAAAAAAATATGAAATATAAAGTATGTATTTTAGCTGCAGGTATTGGCAGTAGAATGAAGCCTTTTACCGAGCATATCAATAAATCATTGTTACCGGTAAATTTTAAAGCTGTTATATCACACATAATTGAGAAATTTGATGTGAATATCGAAATTATAGTTGCGGTTGGTCATTTAAAAGAAACTGTTATAGACTACTTGGATTGTGCCCATAAAGATAGAAAAATTACAATAGTTGAGATTGATCGATTTACTGGAAAAGGGTCTGGCCCAGGATATTCGTTAATGCAGTGTCGCAATCACTTAGAGCTTCCTTTTATTTTCTTTGCTTCAGATACATTGGTTTTAGAGGATATTCCCTCGCCAAAAGAAAATTGGCTGGGTGTCGCCCCAGTGATTGAAGTTAAAGAGTACTGCACTGCAAAAATTGTAAGTGAACAAATTGTTGGCTTGGATGATAAGGTAGTTAGCGATAACGAAAATGCTTTTGTTGGGGTTGCAGGTGTAAAAGATCATGATATTTTTTTTGATGCACTCTCCAAAAATACAGAATTAAAAAATGACGAACTTCAAGTGTCAAATGGATTTAGTGCATTGATAGATTTTAATTTAAAGCCAAAATTTTTTACCTGGAATGATACAGGCAGTCTTGGTGGTTATAAAAATGCAAATAAATTAATGTCTAAAACTGACCATGCTTTTGATTTTAGCAAATCAGATGAGTTTTTATATTTTGTTGGTAATAGGGTTGTTAAGTATTTTAAAGATCAGGCGATAATAAAAAATAGAATTAAAAGGTCAGTTATTCTCCGCGGATTATGTCCAAAAATAATATGTACAAAAGATTCTTTCTATGCATATGAAAAAGTAGAGGGAGAGGTTCTTTACAGCACTATTACAGATCAAGTAATGCACGATTTTATACACTGGATTGATAAAAGCCTGTGGAAGCATGTTGAAATTTCAAATATACAGCTTAAGCAATTTAAGACTGCTTGTTATGATTTTTATTATACAAAAACAATGTTTAGAATTAATAAATACCATGAGAAGCATCAAATAAAAGACAAGCCTGCCAATATTAACGGAATTAAGGTTCCAACTATCAAAAAAATGATAAGTCTCATAGATTGGGATTACATGAGTACCGGTATAGCTTCTAATTTTCATGGAGACCTTCAATTTGATAACATTCTGTTAAAAAGAGACAATGGTTTTTTAATACTTGACTGGAGGCAGGATTTTTCTGGAATTGTGGATTTTGGTGATCAGTACTATGATTTAGCAAAGCTTAATGGAGGTATGAAAATTTCGTATAAGCTAATAAAACAAAATAAATTCTCATTTTGTGAAGATGGTAAGGGCGATATAATCATTGAGTACGTCAATCCTCCAGAGTTGGATGAGGCTAGAAAGATATTTAAAAACTATCTAGCTGATAGTAATCTTGATTCTAGCAAAGTAGAAATTTTAACAGGCCTAGTTTATTTGAACATGTCACCTATGCATCATGAGCCTTTTGACCATTTTATTTATAATCTTGGAAAGTTAACCCTTTACAAGGCTTTATTAAAAGATGGGAAAATTTAAATTGTTAGCAGTTTTTAGTTATTTTACTAGCGGTGCAGTATTAGGAGGCTTATCATGAAAAAAGTAATATTAATAACAGGATCTTCAAGAGGAATCGGTGCTGCTATTGCTCGCCTTGCAAAAAGTCAGGGGTATGAGGTTATACTTCATGGAAAGACCCAATCCTCCTATCTTTTGGATTTAGCTAAAGAACTCAATTCGGAATATTTGGTGTTTAACCTCTCTAAAGAGAATGAGGTTAAGAAGGCGCTTTCAAAAATAACCCAGATAGACGTTTTGGTAAATTCAGCTGGAGTAAATATTTCAAAGGCATTTGATAATCTTACTGATAATGATTGGAGGGCTGTGTACGATACAAACCTTTTTGGCTTGGTTAATGTTGTTAGGCATGCTGTGCCAATAATGCAAGACTCCAAAAATATTGGAAAAATTGTTAATATAGCATCGATAAAAGGTCTTTATGCATCAGTTGGAAGGGTTGCATACGCCTCATCAAAGGCGGCAGTTATAAATCTAACAGTGGGGCTGGCTAAAGAATTAGCGCCAGGGATTTTAGTTAATGCCGTTGCCCCAGGGTTTACAAATACAGAGATGACAAGTGGCACATGGAGTGATAGAATAAAAAATCAAGTTGATAATATATTATTGAAACGTATGTGCAGCCCTGAAGAAGTGGCCAAACTCGTTCTATTTCTATCAAACAGCTCAAATGAATATATCACCGGGCAAACAATTAATATAGATGGAGGATTTAGTATAAAAAATGATTAATTTAAATAACAATGAATGGCATTATGATGAATCAAATGCAAAAGTGGTTAATAAGCCTTGGGGTCGAGAGGTGTGGATTAACTTTCGCAAAGGTGAAGGAATAGGAGACAAAGAAAAAAGATATATAATGAAAAAACTCTATATCAACAAGGGCACAAAGACAAGTTTTCAATATCATGTGAATAAGGTAGAGACTAATTTTTTAATTAGCGGCTCTGTAGAGGCTTGGTTTGAAGATAAGGAAGGGCATATAGATGTTAAAGTTTTGGAATCTGGAGCGATTTGGTCAATTCCGGCGGGAATTAGGCATAGAATTGTTACGTTAGAGGATATAGTTTTAATTGAGTCATCTTCTCCAGAAGTTGATGATGTAATTAGAATTGAAGATGACACTTTGAGGGGCGACGGGCGAATACAGAGCGAGCATGGATAGAATATATATAGGTAACTTGTTTCTATAGACTGCTGCTAGGGTTTTATAAATTGATAAATAATATGGAAGAAATACTAAAAAGAAAACGCACAAACTGTATTAACTTTGAACATACAGTATTCAAAATTATAAATAAGCAGACATGTTAAGAAAATTATCAGGGGAAAAAGTATTTTTATTTGGTGGGCATGTGGCTTCTTAATATTTGATTAGCTATGGATTGAGCATTGAATGTATAGAGTCAATTCTTGATAATGATCTAAAAAAAACAAGGCAGAAGGTTTCATGATACCAATTTAAAGGTGAAACCCTCAAGTGTTGAGAAACATGGGTAAAGTTAATGTCATTTTAAGACAAGGAATTTTTAATAAAGAAATTAAAGAAGATATATGGTGAAAATTAATAAAAATGTAGTTTTTTAGGAATGATAATGTTAAAAAAATTAGCCACGGAATATTTTAATTCTTTTAGTAAAAAAAGTATTACGGAGATAGAGAAAGCCCTCTCAGAGAATGTAACTTTAAATGATTGGAATATTTCATGTTCTGGAAAATCTGAGGTTATAGGTGCCACCCAAAGTATATTTGATAGTGTTGACACAATAGATGTAAAAACAACAAATATCTATTGTTGTAAAGATGTTGTGATTGCAGAGTTGAAGATTGTTATTAATAACTCCATTGTAGAATTGGTTGTGGATATCATCACCTTTGATATTGATAATAAAATAGCGAGTATACGTGCGTATAAATGTTGAAGTATTTTTTTAATTATCTATTGCAAAGGTAATTAAATGAAAATTTGTGTGATAGGAACAGGAGTTATAGGTCTCACTGTGGCTAAAGCTTTCTCTGATAGGCATCAGGTTGAGATTTATGAGAAGGAGTCAGGTTGCAAAAGTTAAGAATGTTAATGGCGTTGCTTATCATACTGTTGGAGGGTGCTGCATGGATTCTAAAAATTCAGATATTCTTGATTTTACATTCAATGAAGTGCTTAAAAAAATATCAGTGGTATAAGGTAAAGCAAAAGGCGATAGTGAATTTTCGTGAATTTCGTTGTAGAAAATAAGCAGTTCTTATGAATAAATCAGACAAACTGGAGGCGTACCTGATACTTATACTGATGTTGATGACTTGGTCGAAGAGTTTGACTATAAGCCGAACATGAGCGTTAAGCAGGGTGTGGAAAATTTTTCTCTTTGGTATAAGGAATATAGTGAGCAATAAAAAACTACTAATAACCGGCGGAGCAGGCTTTATTGGATCAGCTGTTATTCGTCATATTATTAACAACACCGATCATAATGTTGTTAACGTTGACAAGCTTACCTATGCAGGTAATTTAGAATCTTTAACTTCAATTGAAAGTGACACAAGGTACATATTCGAGCAAGTAGACATTTGTGATGCGAATGAGATCAAACGTGTATTTAATGAACATCAGCCAGACATTGTTATGCATCTGGCTGCTGAATCACATGTAGATAGATCGATTGATGGTCCTGGTGAATTTATTCAAACTAATATTGTTGGTACTTACGTATTACTCGAAGAAGCTAGGGGTTATTGGTCAAATTTAGAGGGTAGTAAAAAAGAAGATTTTAGATTTCACCATGTGTCCACTGATGAAGTCTATGGCGATCTTGAAGGTACTGATGATCTGTTTACTGAAGATACGCCTTATGCGCCTAGCTCGCCTTACTCTGCAGCTAAAGCAAGCTCAGATCACTTAGTACGTGCATGGCAACGTACTTTTAAATTCCCAACACTGATTACCAATTGTTCTAATAATTATGGCCCTTATCAGTTCCCTGAAAAGCTTATTCCACTTATTATTCTCAATGCGCTAGAAGGTAAAGATTTACCAATCTATGGCAATGGTAAACAAATACGTGATTGGCTATATGTTGATGATCATGCAAGAGCGTTATTACATGTAGCACTAACTGGTAAGATTAGTGAAACATATAATATTGGTGGACATAATGAATTACAAAATATTGATGTTGTTAAAACGGTTTGTAGCATCTTGGATGAACTAGTACCAAGTAAGCTTGATGGTATTGAACAATATGAACAGCTTATCACCTATGTAGGTGATAGAGCTGGACATGATGTTAGATATGCCATAGATGCAACTAAGATAGCAGATGAATTAAACTGGACGCCAGATGAAACTTTTACAACAGGCATTAAAAAGACCGTTAAATGGTATTTAGAAAACAGGGTATGGTGTGATCGAGTTCAGGATGGTAGTTATCAGGGTGAGAGATTAGGAGTGATCAAGCAATGAAGGGAATAATATTAGCAGGCGGATCAGGGACAAGACTGTACCCATTAACCAGATCTGTTTCAAAACAGTTGTTGCCGATATATGACAAGCCGATGATTTATTACCCATTGTCAACATTAATGTTGGCTGGAATTAAAGATATTCTTATTATCACCACTCCAGAAGACAATAGCTTGTTTATTGATCTACTAGGGGATGGGTCGGATTTAGGTATAAATATCAAGTTCGAAATTCAAGAAAACCCTACTGGATTACCAGAGGCTTTCGTTATTGGAGAGAAGTTTATTGGCGATAGTGATGTTTGTTTGATTTTGGGTGATAATATTTTTCATTCAGATACATTTGTTAATAAATATTTAATTCCAAGTTTTGACAAGAAAACTCCTACTGTATTTGGTTATCATGTTTCAGACCCTGAAAGATATGGTGTAGTGGAGTTTGATGAAAAATTAAATGTTTTATCAATAGAAGAAAAGCCTGCATCACCAAAATCAAATTATGCTATTACAGGGTTATATGTCTTTGATAAAAATGCACCATTAATTGCAAAAGATCTAATACCATCCGCAAGGGGTGAAACTGAAATTGTTGATATGTTAAATTTTTATTTAAATAATGACAGTTTAAAAGTTGAACTCCTAGGAAGGGGTGTTTCTTGGCTTGATACAGGGACGCATAGGAGTTTGCACGAGGCCTCAAGTTATGTTGAAGTTCTAGAGAATCGTCAAGGGTTGAAAATTGCGTGCCTGGAAGAGATTGCATTTCAGAAAAAATATATTTCTAAAGAGCAGTTGTTGAAACTTGCAGAGCCAATGAAGAAAAATGAATATGGGCAGTATTTAATACAAGCTGCAAACCAGGATATATAGATAGATGTCAGACTTTATCAAATTTAACATCCCATTGGTTATCGGAGATGAGATAGGTAATTTACAAAGTGTTGTTGCTAATGGTAAATTTTCAGGTGATGGTGGTTATACAAAAAAATGTAGCTCTTGGCTGGAGAGTAATTGTAGAGTCGGAAGGGCACTATTAACAACATCTTGTACTCATGCTCTAGAAATGGCTGCAATCCTTATAGATACAAAGCCTGGTGATGAGATTATTATGCCCAGCTATACATTTGTATCTTCTGCCAACCCTTTTGTTTTAAGGGGAGCGAAGATTGTATTTGTAGATATTCGTCCAGATACAATGAATATGGACGAAACAAAAGTTGAAGATGCTATCACAAAAAAAACAAAAGCAATAGTGCCTGTTCACTATGCTGGAGTGGCTTGTGAAATGGATACAATAATGTCTATTGCAAATAAATATAATCTATTTGTTATTGAAGATGCTGCTCAGGGGCTAATGTCAACATACAAAGGTAGGTCTTTAGGTTCTATTGGGCATATTGGATGCTTAAGTTTTCATGAAACTAAGAATTACCAGTGTGGAGAGGGAGGGGCTATTTTGTTAAACGATAAGTCTTTTAATTCGAGAGCGGAAATAATTAGAGAAAAAGGCACCAATCGTAGTCAGTTTATCCGTGGTATGGTGGATAAGTATAGATGGGTAGATATAGGCAGTAGTTATTTACCAAGTGAATTGAATGCGGCTTTTCTATATGCTCAATTTAAAAGCGCACACCAAGTTAATAAAAAGAGGCTGTCTTTGTGGAATGAATATTCAGAGCAACTATCTGAAGTAAGTCAAGTTGATTTGCAGTATATACCAACTGGCATAATGCATAATGCGCACATATTTTATATAAAATTAAAAGATATAGATGAAAGGCAGAAGATGATTGAGCATTTAAAATCATACAAAATTCAAAGCGTATTTCATTATATTCCCTTAAATGAATCTAAGAAATGCTCAAAATATAATCGTTTTCATGGCAAGGATAAATTTACAACCAAAGAAAGTGAGAGACTATTGAGGCTGCCAATGTATTATGATTTAGAAATATCAGATGTAAAATATATTTGCAACAAAGTAAGGGGGTTTTTTAATGATTAAATTAGCAACGCCGGTTTCTCACTTGTTTGAGAATAAAGAGTATGAGGGGGTTATTGTAAAAAATTCTGATGTTCTTGAATGCAGAGATAGAAGTATAGATTACGACAATTATATCGATAAACAAGAATTGTTTCATTGTGAACTACAGCCGATACATGAATGGGGTGATGTAGAGTGGAGGTTTTTACAAAAGATTAAAGATACCAAGCCTAACTTAAAGTTATTAACACTTCATTCGGCCTCTTGTTGTGATAAACCATTAATTAACGGAAGAATGTTTGAACTCGGTGGAAGAGAATATACGCGCGAAGAAATGAAAAGCTTTGCTAAAAATAATTTTTTAAAAATTAAGAATATATTCGGAAATAGTGTAGAAATAGCAATTGAAAATAACAATTATTATCCAACAGAGGCATATAGAGATGTAACAGAGGCGGGATTCATTTCTGAGATTGTAAATGAGAACGATCTAAGATTTTTGTTTGATATAGCCCATGCAAAGGTTACTTGCTTCAATAAAAATATTAATTTTGAAAAATATAAAAGCGAATTGCCATTGGATAGGATCATCCAAGTGCATATCTGCACCTATAGTATTGATAATGAGTTAAACCAAGCTTACGATGCACATAGCTACCCTAATGATGAAGAATTATTGGAAGTCAGTAAAATAATTGCAAAGTGTGAAAATGTTAAATATTTAACAGTTGAATATTATAGAGATATTGAAAATTTAGAAATTTCATTGGAAAAAGTTAAGGGGCTGGTGTGTGAGTTATCTAGATAATTTATTTAATTTGAAAAACAAGGTTATTTTAGTAACTGGTGCCTGCGGCCAATTGGGCTCTGAAATTTGCAAGGCTTTTATTGGCGTAGGTTCGATAGTAGTAGGTGTTGATTTGAATGTTGATAATAAGCGACTAGATGGTGTTGATTATTATGAGCTAGATGCAACAGACAAGGCTGAAAAACAGAAAACCTATGAAGCTATTATTAACAAATATAGCTCTATAGACGTATTGGTTAATAATGCAGGAGTAAGTACTTTTGAAGATTTTGAGCGAAGAACAGAAGAAGCTTTTGACTGGGTGGTAGACGTTAACTTAAAGGGCGTGTTCTTTGATATACAAACTTATGTGAATTTATTTGATAAGCATAATAAACAACAAGGGTCGATTATTAATATCGGCTCAACTTACGGGGTTGTAAGTCCTGATTTTAGAAATTATACTGATTTGCCAAGAAAAAATTCTGAGGTATACGGCGCAACAAAAGCAGGCGTTATTCAAATGACCAAATATTTTTCAGCGCATTTAGCAGATAGAAATATCAGGGTGAATTGCGTTAGTCCTGGTGGAATTCTTAATCCTGAAAATCCACAAGGGGAAGATTTTCAAAAAAACTACAACTTTAGAACGCCAATGAAAAGAATGGCAAATACTGAGGAAATGGTTGGTGCAGTTTTGTATCTTGCTGGGGATTCTGCTAGCTATACAACAGGGCAAAATATTGTAATTGATGGAGGCTTTACAGCATGGTAATTAAAAAATTAAAAGATTTTGGATTTAACACTGATAATAGAACTTACATCATTGCAGAAATTGGAATTAACCATAGGGGCGATATTAACATTGCAAAACAATTAATTGATTCAGCTGTCAGATCTGGAGTTGATGCGGTTAAATTTCAAACCTATATTACGGAACAGAGGGCGCCAAAGGGCAATGATGAGGTATTTAAAATACTTAAAGACTTAGAGCTGCCGTTTGAAGCATTTAAAGAGTTAAAAGAATATACTAAACAGTATGATGTAGATTTCTTCTCCACGCCTTTTGATAAAGAAAGTGTTGATTATCTTGAGAGTATTGGGATGGATCTTTACAAAATAGCATCCTTTGATATAGTAAACCATCAATTATTAAGAGAGGTGGCAAAAACAGGTAAGCCAGTTATTATGTCGGTAGGCATGTCTAATTTGAATGAAATTGAAGAGGCCTATAATATTTTAAAAAACGGAACAAATAATATTGCAATCTTGCATTGTATCTCTTCTTATCCAACTATTGAAAAAGATTCGAACCTATCCAATATTTATAAAATCCAAAAACAATATGATTGTATTATCGGACAATCAGACCATACTAATGATATTAAAGTTCCTATTTATGCAGCAGCAGCAGGTGCGCAAATTCTTGAAAAGCATTTTAAAATTGACGACGATTTCGAATGTGTCGATGCACCAGTCTCTATTACTGAAATACAGATGAAAAAAATGGTTGAAGAAGTGAGAGACTTAGAGAAAATTTTTGGAAACGAGGATTTCGGCCTCAGAGAGGCTGAAAAGGGAGCGGGTATTTTTAGAAGGCCGAGTTAGGTAATAGTTAATGGCATATTTCACACAAGATCAACTATTACAATTAGGGTTTAAATTGTTAGGAAAAAATGTAAAAATTAGCGATAAAGCTAGTATCTATAATTGTAATCAGATAGAGATAGGGGATAACTCAAGGATAGATGATTTTTGTGTGATATCAGGAAAGCTGAAAATAGGCAGGAACGTCCATATTACTCCGTTTTGTTTGATTGCTGGAGGTACGCCAGGTGTAATAATTGAAGATTTTTCCACTCTAGCATATGGAGTGAAAGTTTTTTCCCAATCTGATGATTATAGCGGTAAGACTATGGTTAACTCTACTGTTCCTAAATCTTTTAAAGAAGAGGTCATGAAGTCAGTCCTAATTGAAAGACAATCAATTCTTGGTGCTGGAACTATTATAATGCCCGGCGTCACTATTGCCATTGGTACATCGGTTGGTGCAAATAGCTTGGTATTAGAATCCACTAACCCCTGGGAGATTTGTGCTGGAACTCCTGCAAAAAAAATTAAAGAACGAAAAAAAGAGTTATTAGCACTCGAAAAGGAGTACTTAAAAAATGAATAAGGTAGCTTTCTATGCTATGAATTTAAAGGGCTATTTTGTTCTTAAAAAATTCATAGAAAAATTTGGAGTTAACTCGATTTCCTATATTGTGAGTAGCAAAGATGAGAGCGTGAAAGGAGATTGCTTTAAGGCGATTGAAGCTCTAGCTATAAAATCAAAAATTAAATTTTTGGATAGATTTGAAAGTATTACAGAGTTAGAAAGTTTGCCAAATGTATATAAATTTGCTATTGGCTGGAGATGGCTAATAAAAAATGAAAATAATTTGATCATATTTCACGATTCATTACTTCCAAAATATCGCGGCTTTGCCCCTCTTGTAAACTCCTTGATTAATAAAGAGTTGCGGGGGGGGGGTGACTGCTTTATTTGCCAATTCAGAGTATGATAAAGGAGATATAGTTGCTCAAGAGGATTTTAAATTAGATTACCCCGTAAAGATTGATGCGGTGATTGAACAAATAAATCCTGTATATTTCAATCTTGTTTCTAAAATATTTCAAGATATAAATAAGGGTGTACAGTTATATGCAACTAAGCAAAATGAGGCTAATGCCACATATAGTCTATGGCTTAATAATGAAGATTATTATATTGATTGGAGCTGGAATTCGGAAAAAATAAAAAGATTTATAGATGCGGTTGGTTATCCATATGATGGAGCCAAGGCTTACTTAAATAGAAAGACTATAAGTTTTGTAGATGTTAAAGTTATCAAAGATGTAGCGGTTGAATCGAGAAGTCGACATATAGGTAAAGTTATATTTATTAAAGATGGACTTCCTGTAGTGGTTTGTAAAGAGGGATTGATACAATTAGTTGATATTAGAGATGACGAAAGTAGCCCAGTATTTGTAAATTTTAGAAGTAAATTTAATTAAAAAAATATTATGAAAAATAAAGTAAACCAAGGGCGATTTCTATGGAATGAAGCTAAAAAAATAATTCCAGGCGGTAATGGCTTGTTATCAAAAAGACCCGATAGATATGCAAAAGATATTTGGCCAACTTATTTTAGTAAAGCCAAAGGTTGTCAAATTTGGGATTTAGACGATAATGTTTATATTGATATGGCACAAAATGGTATAGGAACAGCAATTCTTGGCTATGCAGATGATGATGTAAATCAAAGTGTTATTAAGGCTATTAATAAAGGAGTTAATACAACGTTAAACGCTCCTGAAGAGGTTAAACTTGCGCAAAAATTATTAGAGTTAAATCCATCAATGGGCGGTGTGAAATTTGCACGTGGCGGCGGAGAGGCTATGAGCCTTGCTGTGCGAATAGCCAGAACACACACTAAGCGCGATAAAGTAGCGTTTAGTGGCTATCATGGCTGGACAGATTGGTATTTAGCAACCAATTTAAGTTCGGAATCAAATTTGGATGAGCACCTTTTACCAGGTTTGGAGCCATCGGGGGTCCCCTCTGGGCTAAGTGGCACAGCCTTTCCTTTCAAATATAATGATATTGATGATTTTAAGAAGCTACTTGGACAACATAATGATATTGGTGTAGTTGTCTTGGAGGGCGCTAGATATGATTTACCAAGTGCTGATTTTTTAAAGGCCATAGATATAGAGTCAAAGAAGAGAGGTATAGTCGTTATTGTTGATGAGATAACTTCAGGACTAAGAATGTCAGAAAGTGGTGTTTACAGGCTATTTGATTTCGATCCAGATATTGCCGTATATGGAAAAGCATTGGGC
>ENA-OREN01004633-OREN01004633.1-marine-metagenome-genome-assembly--contig:-NODE-4633-length-11880-cov-41.804626_pt1 | contig 11880 bp, 13 predicted proteins | sample MGYA00248624_ERZ508555 | MGnify/ENA primary metagenome ERZ508555 (study PRJEB26222, sample SAMN06267773) | marine metagenome | isolation source: Saanich Inlet, British Columbia, Canada | place...
GAAACTATTATGAGTAAAGTTCAAGACTATCCTTCACGTTTAAGTGATAATGCGAGTAGAAAATTTGAGACATTTTCGTACTTACCAGCAATGACTGACAAGCAAATTCGTGAGCAAGTTCAATACATTGTTGATCAAGGTTATAATCCTGGAGTAGAGCATACAGAAGTAGAAAATGCAATGGGAAACTACTGGTATATGTGGAAACTTCCTTTATTTGGAGAGACTGATGTTGATACCATTCTTGCAGAGTGTAAAGCCTGTCACGATGCCAATCCAGAGAATCATGTTCGCTTAATTGGTTATGATAACTATGCGCAGTCTCAAGGGGCATCAATGGTTATTTACAGAGGCAAAGGTTTTAAATAATCAAGTAAAATTAAGTTAGCTTGATTGGATAAACCCCTGTCTAAGTGCAGGGGTTTTTTTTCAAAAGGACTAAAAAATGAATGAATTAGATCAATACAAAATAACTAAAGAACCTTTTTATCAGCCACAGGATGATGAAATTGAAATGTACACTGCTGCTTATACAAATCGTATGCCAGTAATGTTAAAAGGACCCACTGGCTGTGGTAAATCTAGATTTGTTGAATACATGGCCTATAAATTGGATAAGCCATTAATCACAGTTGCTTGCAATGAGGATATGTCTGCAAGTGATCTAGTTGGCCGTTTTTTATTAGATAAAGAGGGTACGATATGGCAAGATGGCCCTTTGGCAATGGCAGCCCGATATGGTGGTATTTGTTATTTGGATGAGGTGGTAGAAGCGAGGCAAGATACAACAGTTGTTATTCACCCATTAACCGATTATCGCCGAACACTGCCGCTTGATAAGAAGGGAGAACTAATTGACGCACATCCTGATTTCCAGTTGGTTATTTCCTACAACCCTGGTTATCAAAATCTAATGAAAGACCTTAAGCAGTCAACTAAACAAAGATTTTGTGGCTTTAATTTTCAATATCCAGATGAAAAAACTGAGGCGCATATTATTGCGAAAGAGTCTGGCGTAAGTGAGGAAATAGCGCTTAAGTTGGTTCAAATTGCACAAAGAGCTAGAAATCTTGTTGGTCATGGCCTTGATGAAGGTATATCAACCAGATTATGCGTTTATGCTGGACAACTTATTGCTGATAAAGTAAGTGAAAAGTCTGCTTGCAAAATTGCTATGGTTAATCCAATTACTGATGACTTAGATATTGTTGATACTCTAAATGCTGCAATAGATACTTTTTTTGATTAATAATCACGATGAGTGCCGTCCAACTATCAGATTTCGAGGATAAATTTAGAAACCCTTCTGATGTTCTCCATGATGCTCTAAATGGAAGTTTTTTAGAGGCCTCAAAGGTAATGACGCCCAATGGTCTCAAGGTTTATTTAGATGGTGCCGGGGCTCTTCATGCAATGGGAAAAGGTGAAGACATGGTTATCTCTTTTTTAGAGGAGACTCCTATGGTTGTAAGAGAAGTAGGCGAATCTATAATTGGTGAAATTATCTTTTCGATAATGAAGTTGTCTTCCCAAACATCTGCAGCAGTAATAGTTCTCATGATTTCAAGCCTTCCTAATGTAGCTAGACGAATGAGTGATTTTGATTTAATGAAAGGCTATCTTAGGCTATTAGAGAGAATGATTGCTCTTGCCCCGAGAGGAATGAGACCAATGCTAAATAATATTGATCTTTTGACTAGTAAGCTCACACTGGGAGGTTTGAGACGATGGGTACTTTATGGTGCTGAAACCTTTAATCGTGACTTTAAAGCACAGATCGCCTATTTTGAATTAAGTAGCGCAGAATCTTTACAGATTCTGGAGCAAGAGAGACGCGGCACACTGTTTATTGATAATCAACGAAAGTTACAGTTTTATCTTAGAGCATTTTATAACCGCGACTTCTTTCTAAGGCCAACTTCTGGTGATTATGAAACTAAGAGGGGTCTCAAGCCTTATATTGAATATGGCGTGATGCACATTCCAGATGCTTATGATGATCTAAAACACTCCTCAGGAAAAATCATCCCAGGTATCGACTGTTACAGAGCAGTCTGTGCTCATGCTGCAGCTCATATAATGGAAACAACATCATCTTTCAAGGGAGACGCATTGAATCCTCTTCAGGTTGCTTGCATATCGCTAATTGAAGATTTAAGGGTGGAGCTCAACACAATAAAAAAATTTCCAGGAATGAAGAAACTTTGGATTGCTTTGCATCCAGAAGATAGTGATCTTAAGGGTCTTAATCCATTTATTACTGATCTTGTTGACTTTTCACGTTCTGCTCTAGATTCAAATTACAGGGCCAAGCAAAAATTTAATTCAAAATTCTTGAAAATATTTAAGCAAAAAATGGATGCTTCTTCAGACCAATCTGAGATGAGTTATGAATTAGGAATGAATTACTATGAACTCATTAAGTCAGAAACAGATGTAAAAATTAGTGCATCAGCACTAGTTGCCGCGCCTATTCAATACAGAGATGACAATCGTTATATTTGGGAATATGAAGAGTTAGACTGGGTGTCTGAGGGAAATGACTATGTCCCTGCCAGTCAAAGACAGGTTCGTCGAAAAGCGAATATTATGGAGATGTATAACGAGCTAGATGTTGAAACTGCTGGCGATGATGCGCAAGAAATTTGGACTCTAGAAGCTGAGTATTTTCCAGATGAATTAGATGGTGTTAGTATCAATGAAATAGAAGGTAAGGAGCCAGTAAGTGAGCCTTTTCATTACAATGAATGGGATTATCAATTGCAATTATATCGTCCGAACTGGGCAACCTTATATGAGCGAAGATTGCGAAAAGGGGACTTGGGGTTAATTAATCAGATTTTAAAAAAACATAAGCCAATTGCGAATCAACTTAAAAATGCAATTGATCAAATGCAGCCACAGGGACTTGTAAAGTTGAAGAAACAGCAAGAGGGTAGTGACCTGGATATCGATTCATGCGTAACTGCACTATCTGATATCAGGTCTGGAAATACACCCTCAGACAGGATATATGTTAAAAAAGTTCAGCATATTAGAGATGTTTCAGTAAACCTTCTTATGGATTTATCTGAATCAACAAACGATATGGTAGTTGGGAGTGACAAAACTATTCTAGAATTAATGAGAGAGGCAACCTCACTCCTTTCATGGGCGATTGATAAGATTGGAGATAATTTAACCATTTGTGGTTTTGCCTCAGACTCAAGACACGATGTTCAGTACTATCGCTTTAAGCCATTTCATTATAGTTTTAATGATGAGGTTAAAGGAAGGCTCGCAGGAATAAAAGGTGGATTATCAACGCGAATGGGAACAGCAATACGTCATGCTGGAATTGATTTATTGACCCAATCTTCACGAAAGAAAATTTTATTAGTTCTAACAGATGGTGAGCCCGCAGATATTGATGTGGATGATCCGCAACATTTACGTTTAGATGCAAAAAAAGCAGTAGAAGAGCTGAGAGGGAATGGAATTGTTACATTTTGTATAAGCCTTGACCCTTACGCTGATGAGTACGTTTCAAGAATCTTTGGAAAAAATCGCTTCATGGTGATTGATAACCTGCAAAAATTGCCCGAAAGATTACCTCAATTATTTATTTCTTTAACCAAGTAATGTTTTTTAAAGATGAAAAATTAATTGATTTTGATCCAAAATATCCTTATCTTCTTCCAGAAGATTGGAAAGATAAAAATTCTCCAACTGTATATGAAATACTTGCTACAACCAATACACTAAAGCGTATGTATGGAAAGAAAGTTAAAGAAATTGAACAAGGGGTCATTAGTGATGATGAAGGTGAAGAGTCCTTACGAAATATAGCTTCAAACTATCAAACTATTAAGTCCCTGCTTTTCCAATCACGTTAATAAATATAAATTATGAATCTTACTGACTTCAAAGAACAAATCGAAAAATTAGACGAACATTTTTTAGATTCAATTCTTAATGGCTCAGCTCTTTCGATGGATAAAGATCAATCTCTTGGCCTTGGAAATTCAAATGGCGCATTTGTTATTTTTTGGATTGAAGATGAGAAGTTTTCTTCAGTTGGGGATTTACGAAAATATTTATTAAGTGATTCAGAAGATTTACTGTCAAACTACTATAAGCATAGTCCTATCAGTAAGGAATACTTTGAAAAGAAATTTTTGAGTTTAATGCATGAGCATGGAGAAGCTGCATTTACTTCTCAACCCGATCAGATGCCAGAAAAAAGTTTAATTGCTTCCAACGGCGACTTAAAAGTCTTGAGCGCTGAAGATTATATTTTTAAATATGGGCTATACCTTCAACTTGATGAAAAACTCAATCCAAAAATATCAGCATTCAAAGCAAAAAATTGGCTTCAGTCTGGTACTGCCTACAACGATTATATTGCAATTAATGTTTTTCGTTTTAGCTCAATTGAGTAATTGAAAGGATAGTTGCATAATACATAAAATTAAATATTTCTAATTAAAGGAGAAAAATGAAATTACTAAGATATGGTTTACCTGGACAGGAAAAACCTGGATTGCTAGATGAAAATGGCATTCTTCGAGACCTTTCTGGCCTCATTAATGATATTTCAGGAGAAACGCTTCTTCCTGAAAATCTTGAACGATTAAATAACATTGATCATTCTTCACTGCCTGAAATTAATGAGCAACAACGACTCGGTCCTTGTGTAGGCCAGGTTGGTAATTTCATTTGTATTGGTTTGAATTACTCAGATCATGCCAAAGAAGCAGGGATGGATGTTCCTTCAGAACCAGTAATTTTTTCTAAAGTTACTAGTGCAATTAGCGGCCCAAATGATAATGTAATTATTCCAAAAAATTCATCAAAAGCAGACTGGGAGGTTGAGCTTGGTGTGGTTGTTGGAAAAACTGCTAAGTATGTGGATGAAAAATCAGCACTGGATCATGTTGCAGGATACTGCGTTATAAATGACCTTACTGAGCGTGAATTTCAGCTTGAAAGATCTGGGCAATGGATAATGGGTAAGAGTTGTGATACTTTCGGCCCTATTGGGCCTTGGCTTGTCACTACTGATGAAGTTGGAGACCCTCAAAATTTGGATATTTGGCTGGAAGTTGATGGAAAGCGATATCAGAACGGTAATACTCGTACAATGATTTTTGGTGTTGCCTATCTTATTCATTATTTGAGTCAATTTTTCACTCTTCATCCTGGAGACATTATTTCTACTGGTACACCTTCGGGGGTTGGTATGGGCCACAAGCCAAATCCGATTTTCTTACGCTCTGGACAAACAATGACTCTTGGAATTGAAAAATTAGGAACTCAAAATCAGTTCACTGTTGATGAAAAAGAAGTTTATTAATTTAACAAGTAGTAGACCAAACCAACCAATCCAAATAAAACTATTTGGTGTGTTAGGTAGATGATTAATGCGTGTTTACCCATCACTTCAAGCCAGCTTGAATGAAAAGTAAATACTTTCTGATAATAAGGATGATGGCCAAGATAAATTCCGATAAAAACAAAGGCTAGCCATGGGAATAGAGGGTAATAATCGACACTTCCAATTGGCAAATACGACTCAAAAATATTTGAGATAATTCCTAAATTGGGTTGATCAAAGATGAATCCTATAAGAATTATTAAAGCAATTACAAGAGAAGTTTTAGGACGGTCTATGAACGCTAAAGCGAATAAAGATGAAACCCAAATCAAGTGAAGAATACCAAAATAAACCCATCCATCAGGAAACATTATGTAGGTCCCTAATGAGACTAACAGGGCTGCTACACCGAGGTATAGGAGGCGTCTAATAAATTTTTTGTATTGAATGCCATTACTATGAGCATAGACTAAACTTATCCCAACAGCACTCAAAAAAAGAAAAACAATTAAGCAGCGCCAAACTATTCCTATCCAATGAGTGAATAAGGGCACTTCTGTGAAACCAAAGGTATTGAGATCATAAATAAAGTGGAATGCAATCATCATAATGATTGCTATGCCTCGCATCAGGTCTAGAGATGAGTCTCTTTGATTAGACATAATTTAAGCCTAAATTACTCAAATACTTGAGAAACAAAAGACTTATCGATTGTAATAATTGAGTCATCAAGTAATTCTAAGCATTTTGGCACTGCAAGAAAAATTGCTCCAAGGCACACTGCAATGGCTACAGGTTTCCCTGGAAGGTTAATGATTAAGCTATTACCGCGGGTACCCGCTATCTGCCTCGAAAGAATTGCTGTAGGAACTGTTCGAAGTGATACTATTCTCATCTGTTCTGCAAAACCATCAAAAATTCTCTCACATACTGCCTCTGTAGCCTCTGGAGTAACATCCCTCATTGTTGGACCTGTACCTCCAGTAGTAAGGATAAGGTTGCAGCCATGATTGTCGCTCAAATCTATTAATGTTTCCTCTATTAGGGGTTGCTCGTCTTCAATAACTTTGGTAGAAATTTCATAGTGGCAGGTAACAGCTTTTGAAATCCATTCCTGCATTGCTGGACCACTGATGTCTTCATAAACACCACGTGCAGCTCTATCTGAGATAGTAAGGAAGCCAATTTTTATTTTTGTATTAGTCATATCTTTTATTTATTAGCCTCCGGTAACAGGCGGAAAGAAGGCAATCTCATCTTCATCATTCACTATCGTATCTTCTGAGGCTATTTCGTGGTTCACTGCGCACAATATATTTTTTGGAAAATATTTTTCCCCGTATTTGTTTACTAAATCTTTTTTGATTAATGAAATTTTGACTGGCGAATTTAAGGTTATATTTTCATCAGAGGTATCTAAATTTTCTTTCAGGGAAGCAAAGTAAAGAATTCTCATCCGCCCATCTCCACCATTTGCCGATTACTTATATTATCAATAACAGAATCAAAAAAATGTTTTTCAGGTTTTTTTGTTATTGCATTGAGAATCAATTGCTTAACTTCATCATCATTCATTCCAGACCTGATTGCATCTCGAAGAGACACAGAATCTTTCTGTCCCAGGCATAAGATTAATTCTCCCATAGCAGTTAGTCTGACACGATTGCAACTACTGCAAAAGTTATTAGAAACCGCAGAAATAGTTCCGATGCTAGTGTTCGTACCTTCAATTTTAAGTGCTTTTGCAGGCCCATCGGTTGGCTTAGAATCTAGAGCTGTTAGTCTATTCCCGTAGGTAGCATTGACCCTATCCAAAATATCTTTTTCGCTGAAATGCCTGTCTACCACCTCTATTCCAGCAAGACCAATAGGCATTGTTTCTATAAATCGAAGGTCTAAGCCTCTATTGATTGCAAATTCAATCATTGATTCAATTTCATCATCATTAGTGCCTTTCATTACAACCATATTAAGCTTGATTGGTTTCATTCCAACAGCGATTGCGGCATCGATCCCTTTAATAACAGTTTCTAGATCTCCATCTCTTGTTATCTCTTTAAATCTCTCGGGGATTAGGGAGTCAATAGAAATATTAGCTCTATTGATGCCATGATTTTTTAACTTTAAAGCCATTGAAGGCAAAAGATGGGCATTAGTTGAAAGGGGGATGTCATTCAAACCTGGGATCTCACCAAGCATTCTAGTCAAATCAAGAATATCTTTGCGAAGAAGTGGTTCTCCACCAGTGAGTCGAACTTTGGTAACTCCTAGCTCCGCAAATAATCGAACAATTTTTGCAATTTCTTCAAAAGTAAGTACTTGAGATTTTTTGGTGTGTGTCTGATGATCTTCATCTCTGCAGTAATGACATCGATAATTACAATGATCAGTTACAGATACTCTCAAGTAGGTAATTTTTCTGTTAAATGGGTCGATTATTTGGTTCATGATTCTAAAACCCAGTGACCCGATTTGCCACCTTTTTTTTCAATTAGTTGAACATTGTCAATACTCATAAATCGATCTACCGCTTTACACATATCATAGATTGTCAAAGCAGCAACACTCGCAGCAGTTAAAGCTTCCATTTCAACCCCAGTCTTGCCATTGAGTTTGACCGTTGCAATGATTTCAATGCAATTTTTTTCGCTATTTGGTTCAAGTTCAAGGCTCACTTTAGAGATCATTAGAGGGTGACAAAGGGGTATCAGTTCTGAGCATTTTTTTGCAGCCTGAATGCCTGCAATTCTGGCAACAGCTAAAACATCTCCTTTACTGTGCGATCCAGATAGAATTAAGTCTAATGTTTTGGACTGCATAAAAATTTTGGCACCTGCGCGTGCCTCGCGTGCGGTAACATTTTTTTCAGAAACATCAACCATTTGTGCTTCACCATTTGAATTGATGTGTGTCAGTTTACTCATTACGTTAATTCAGTCAATGGATAATAATTAAGAATGGTACCATTTTCAAAAGTAGTATTTTCTGGAATCTCAATAAATCCATCGGCCCATACAATTGAACTCATAACATCAGAGCCTTGTTTTGGATATAAGTTTGCTAATGGAATTTCTGAAGAATAGTCAATTCGAACCCGAGCAAATTCGCGTCTTGGTTTTGCACGTTTACAATCAAAATTTGCTTTAACTTTTATTGTCTCAGTTTTGAAGTTACTGTTTCCTTGCATTTTTTTAATAAATGGTAGTGCAAAAATACAGTATGTAACGAAGCTAGATACTGGATTTCCTGGAAGACCTATAAAAGGAATATTTCTCACTTGACCATAGGCAAGTGGTTTTCCGGGCTTCATTTTAATGCGCCATAAGGATAACTTTCCTAGCTTTTCTACCGCAGGTTTGACATGGTCTTCTTCACCAACCGATACCCCGCCACTAGTAATAATTAAATCACACTCACTTGAAAGTCTCTCAAGAGCATTACAAGTTGAATCTAAATTATCTTTGATATTGCCAAGATTAATCACGTCACAGCCTGCTTTATTTAAGAGTGCTACAAGTGCGTAGCGGTTAGAGTTGTATATTTTCCCAGGAGTTAGAGGCTTTCCAGGTTCCACTAATTCATCTCCGGTAAAGAAAACACCAGCCTTAAGTTTTTTAAAGACCTCTAGTTCTGCTATTCCAACAGATGCAGCTAGAGCAATGTCTTGAGGCTCAATCTTTTTTCCGGCACTAAGAATAACATCATTTTTTAAAATATCATTACCAGTCGGTCGGATGTTTTCTTTCAGGTTGATAGCTCGTTTTATTGTTATTTGAGAGCCATCGTCAGAAGCTTGACATTCTTCTTGCATCACAACTGTGTTCGCTCCTGGTGGAATTGGTGCACCAGTAAAAATTCTTGCTGCATTGCCTCTTTTAAGTTCATTTCCTGTGGAGCCGGCAGTAATTCTATCTACAACATCAAAACTTTGATTTGTCATGGATGTGTTATTTTCATCTAGTGCAATTGTATAGCCATCCATGGAGCTATTGTCGAATCCAGGCACATTTATTTTAGAGTGAATATCTTTTGCAAGTATTCTGCCAATAGAGCTATCTAAAGAAGAGATTTCAGTTTGAGTTGATACTATTGCTGAATCAAAAAGTAATGTTAAAGCATCATCCGTACTCATAAGAGAATCATTAAACATTACAGAACTTGATTGAACCATCTTATTATTCATTTCGTTCCAGCGTTATTTTTTTTATTGGTGTATTATACAATTGCAAACAATTTTCCAAATTACAAATAACTTGAAAAAAAACAGTAAATAAGTGAAAAAAAATTTTCAAAATGAAATTTCAGCAGTTATTTTGGCAGGCGGCAAAGGGCTTCGTATGCATGGAAAAGATAAGGGTTTAATCGAGTTTAAAGGTTTGCCGCTGATAGCTCATGTGGTCAGTGTAGTTAACCCTAAAGTAGGGCGTATTTTTGTGAGTGCAAATAGAAGTTTTGATGAATACTCATTGTATGGTGAGGTAATAGCTGATGATCTTGAAGGATTTCAAGGCCCTTTAGCGGGCATTTCAAAGGCGTTGAAGGTTTGTTCAACTGACTATCTTTTAGTACTTCCATGTGATAGTCCGTTAGTTGATGCAGAGCTGATTGATGATTTAATTAATAAAATGGGACAAAAAGATGCCGATATTTGTGTGGCGCATGATGGTTCAATAATGCACGCAACATTTGCTATGATGAAGTCAAATCTTAGTTCAAGTCTAGAGCATTTTCTTGATGAAGGAGGCCGAAAGATGGCTCTGTGGTATCGCCAGCAGAAATTAGAAAGGGTTGATGTTTCAGATCGTTTAGCAGTTTTAACTAATCTTAATAAACCAGAAGACTTAGATTTTTAGGACTTCCAGCGGTTTTTTTGTTTTTCATCTTTTACTCTCCCCTCAACCCACTCCTCGTTATTAGCTGTTGATTCTTTTTTCCAAAAAGGGGCGTCAGTTTTTAGGAAGTCCATAATGAAATTACATGAATCAAAGGCCTCTTGACGATTCTGACTCATAGTTATCACAAGAACAATCTGATCATTCAGGTTAAGTGTGCCAATTCGATGAATAATCGTTATAGATTCAAGCTCCCATTTTTCTCTTGCTTTGTCAGCAATTAATGTAAGTGATTTTTCGGTCATCCCTGGATAGTGCTCTAGGGTCATTGTATTAAGGTTCTTCGATTGAAGGTCTCTGACAGTTCCAACGAAGCTTACAATTGCACCAATAGAAGAGTTACCTGCTTTAGCAAGCGCAACCTCTGTTGTTAAATCAAAATCATCAGATTGAACAATAATTTTATCCATGGCTTAATTTTATAGCTTTTATATGCAATTTAATGATTATTGATTTTTTTTAAATGGATTATAATTTTATAGTGAATTTAATCAATTAAGTCCATATGAAAAAACTTAAACTTGAAGATTTAAAGAGTCTGGATAATCAAGACCCTCTCTCTAGATATAGAGAAGAGTTCTATCTTCCAAAAAACACAATATATTTTGATGGAAACTCATTAGGCCCAGTGCCAACTAAAACCATCGAGAATCTTAATATAACTATTAATGACGAATGGGGGAGAGATTTAATCAATAGTTGGAATAAAGCCGATTGGATTAATTTACCTCAAACATTGGGCGATAAAATTGCCCCACTTCTTGGCGCTAAATCTGGCGAAGTTATTGTTGTTGATAGCACTTCAGTAAATTTATTTAAAGTATTAACTTCTGCATTAAGACTGAATGACAAAAGAAAAAAAATTATAAGTGAGTCAACAAATTTTCCATCTGACCTCTACATTCTTGAGGGAGTAAATGCAATGTCAAATAATCAGTATGAGTGTTTATTAATTGAGGATGATGACATAGATATTGAAAAATATATTGACTCATCTGTAGCAGTTGTAATGCTTTCGCACATCAACTATAAAACAGGACGAATTAGTGACATGAAAACAATTACTAATTATGCCCACAAAAAAGGAGCGCTAGTTGTTTGGGATTTAAGCCATAGCGTTGGCGTGATTCCAATGGATTTACATAATATTGGTGTAGATTTTGCAGTTGGCTGCACCTATAAACATCTAAATGGTGGTCCAGGAGCACCAGGTTTTTTGTATGTTAATAGTGATTTAATTGAAAAAGTATCTCAACCATTGTCAGGTTGGCTTGGGCATAGCGATCCGTTTGCATTTGATAGAAAATACTTTCCAGCAAATAATATCAATAAATATATATGTGGAACTCCATCAATTCTTTCCTATAAGGCAGTAGAGAGTGGCCTCGATGTTTTTGATGGAATATCGATGGACCAAGTTCGAGAAAAAAGTATTCAATTATCTGAAACGTTTATTACTTTGATACAACAAGAATGTACTGAGTTTGGTTTTGAGCTTTTATCACCAAAAAATGCAGATCTGAGGGGTAGTCAGATATCTTTCAAGCATGATAATGCATACCCAATTATGCAGGCCTTAATATCACATGGCGTTATTGGTGATTATCGCGAACCCAATATATTAAGATTTGG
>ENA-OREN01004645-OREN01004645.1-marine-metagenome-genome-assembly--contig:-NODE-4645-length-11855-cov-3.410256_pt1 | contig 11855 bp, 26 predicted proteins | sample MGYA00248624_ERZ508555 | MGnify/ENA primary metagenome ERZ508555 (study PRJEB26222, sample SAMN06267773) | marine metagenome | isolation source: Saanich Inlet, British Columbia, Canada | place...
CGTGGTGTCAATCACCGCCGACTTTCAAGGTTCCACCGATGTGGTCACCAACCTGACGTATGGCGTAACCGCCGGGGTTCAGTTGACGACCGGCGCATCCATTGCCTACGGGTCACTTGGTGCGCTCGCATCAGTCGATAACGCGGCGTCGTCTGCCAACGGCGGAGTCGCCGTGCTACACGTCCCCACCAACTCGGTGGCAGGCGGCACTACCACAGTCAAAGTCCAGCATTCCACAGACGACTCAACGTGGGCGGATTTGGTTACTTTCACGGCGGTCGGTGCCAGCACCGTCACGTCGCAACTGTCCGCAGTATCGGGAACAGTCAACCGGTACCTGCGGGTGACAGCCTCGACGGCTGGCTCATCCGGGGCGATCACCTTCATGGTGTCGTTCGCCCGGTTCTAACCCTCTCAACTAAGGAGACAACATGCCCACGTTTCGCCACGGTAAGGCGACCAACTTTCAGATAGACGACACCGGTGGAACGATCCGTGACATCAGCAACACGCTGACAAACGTCGATTTTCCGGAGACCATAGATACTGCGGAAACGACTGCGTTTGGCGCGACCAGCAAGGCTTACATTGTGGGTCTGCGCGACGCAACCATTTCGGTCAGCGGTGTGTGGGATGCAACAGTTGACGCCTACTTCATTGGCACCGAGCCTGCAACACGGTCGTTTGTGTACGGCCCCGCTGGCAGCACCTCCGGTTACGTCAAGTATTCCGGCGAGGCGATCCTCACCAACTACTCGATCTCCGGCCCGGTAGGCGACGTTGTGACATACAGCGCCGACTTTCAGGTGACCGCAGATGTAACCCGAGGCACCTTCGCCTAACCCTGATCCCCAAATAAAGGAGTGACCTAAGTGTCCATTACAACTGACCTAGCCGAACCTCAAACCACTATGGGCGCAGAACCCGTTTGGGTTGATCCGTTCATCTGTATGTACCAGATGACCGACACTTCCACTTGCCCTGAGGCGATTATGAACGCCAACCGGTCGTCCCGGTGGGGCCAGTCCGGGACTATGGGCGGCACCAACACCTACATGCGGGACTCCGACCAGTTGCACTTCTTGGAGGCATCGCCGCCTGTGGAGCATGAGTCGATCTTGGCGTTCGCTCAGGAGTGCCTTGAGCACTACCTAGCCGAGCACAAGCCCGCTAACGATGTGCCACCTTTCGGGTTTGCCGAGGGGTACAACATCCTGCGCTACAAGCCGGGGCAGGCGTATCACGCTGTCCACGCCGACGCAGGCGCAGGACTTATGAATCATCCGGTGGGTAGACGACACCTGACGTTCTGCATGTACCTGAACACGATCACAGAGGGTGGCGAGACTGAGTTCCCGAAGCAGGAGATCAAAGCCCAGCCGGTTGAAGGTCGGGCCGTGGTCTTCCCCTCAATGTGGACCCATTCCCACAGGTCGCTGCCCGCCAAGGTGGACCGCTACCTGTTCAACATCTTCTGGGGCTTTATCCCGCAGGAGGTGGCGTGATGGAAAAGTTCGCTCACTGGCAGCGCCCCAAGAAGGGCAAATGGTTCACGACAGTTGACGGTGTTATTCCACCTGCGGATCTGGACTTCATCACCCGCTACGCCCTGTGGCGTGAAGCCACTGAGGACTGGGAAGGCGACACACAGTCGCCCGGCATGTTCGCCGCCTACAGCGACCCGGTGTTCCTGTTCAACCAAGCCCGGCTGCATCCGATCATGGAGGAAGTCACCGGCCTACGACTCCACCAGACCTACAACTACTTCCGGGTGTACCGGCGTGGGGCGGTCCTTGACCATCACTTCGACCGGGCAGCGTGCGAGGTGTCCTGCACCATGCACATCGGCTCCAACTACGGCGGCGGCTGGCCGATCTGTGCCCAGCACGAATCCGAAGGCGAAGTCGCTATCGCCCAGAAGCCCGGAGACATGATCGCCTACCGGGGCAACGAGGTCGATCACTGGCGTGACCCGTTCGACCCGGCCCTGTACGGCGGCAACGGCGACTCGTTCCATGTGCAGGTGTTCACTCATTACGTCGATGCCGACGGGCCGTATGCGGATTGTGCCGGAGATGAACGGCTGTAACCGGTCTGCTATGGTGACGGCCCCACCTACACGACCGGAGCCTCCTGATGACCGGCCCTGACGATGCGTTCCATGTCCAGTTGTTTGTCCATTATGTTGATGCTGACGGGCCGTACGCGATGTGCGCCGGAGATGAGATACGACTATGACCGACCCGAATAGGATGAGAACATGAGCCAGCAGAAAGCAGCAGCGTCCGCTTACGGCAACTTGAAAGGCGACGAGTCGCTGACCGTTTCCAGTACCGCCATCGCTTTAGCGTCGGTCGCTTCGGGGGCGTTGACGGGACTCGTCACGAACGGCGCAGAACCGATCCGTGTCCGGTGGGGTACGCCGACCGCCAGCGTGGGCCACTACCTGAATCCGTACTCGGTGATCGAGTTGTTCAACAACATGGATGATGTCAAGTTCATTCGTGCTGGGTCGTCGGACAGCACAATCTTCGTAACGTATTTCGGCTAGGAGGCTGACATGGGCGGGCGCATCAACCAGAGGGTCGATCAGGTACCGACCGGAGACATCACGCAGGTCGTGGCGGGTCAGTCGTTGTCTGGTGGCGGTGTCGCTGGGGCGGTGACGTTGAATGTCGTGCTGGAGGACGCCGACCTGATTCTGGCGGCTTCCGTGTTCTCAGGGTAGGACGGCTCGTGAATATTCCGACGACCAAGAGCAGCATCCAACTCGATCTGCTTCACCCGAGGTTTGTGACCCGGCTGGAGGCGTTCTTCTCCGACTCGCGGATCAAGAACCGGGTGGCTGTGTCGTCGGGGTGCCGTTCGTATGCGGCCCAGTTACGGCTGTATCGGCTCTACCGGGCTGGCAAGGGAAACCTTGCTGCGAACCCGGACTGGCAGCGGCCCGACGGGTTCTTCAAGGGGTCGTTCCATCAGGAGCAGCCCTGCGGTCATAGTTTCGCTGTCGACCTCCGGCAGTTGTCGAGGTCGATCTCGAAGCCGGACATCAACAAGATTGCTGTCACCTACGGCATTGTTCCGACTATTCAGGCGAAGGAGTGGTGGCATCACCAGCCACGCAACGGCAAGGGCTGGTTCGATGCTCCGGCGTTGAAGGGCGAAGCGTCGGAGGGCACTATCGACGTGCCGCTGCTGGAGCCGGTAGTCGACTGGGCCGGGATCGTTGCGGCGATACTCGCTCAGCGTCAGCAGGTGACCCGCAGGCCGCTGATTCGTGGGTCACGAGGCGATGCGGTCAAGACTGCACAGTCGAGGCTCGGGGCGCTCGGTTTCGACTGCGGTCCCGCCGATGGGATCTTCGGTCGCAAGACCGCTTGGGCGGTCAAGCAGTTGCAGAAGAAGAAGAAACTACCGACCACCGGGACTGTCGACGTTCACACGTTCGACGCCCTTTTCACTTAGGAGGCGCTGTGGCGTTCTTGCTCAACTACAAGCGTGCTGATCGTGTCAGCACCATTCATGTCCAGAATGCTTTGGCGGCTGGAGGGCACACGCCCGGTCCGGCTGATGGCCGGTTCGGGCTGTCGACGATGAAGGCTGTCGTCGCCTTCCAGAACGCTCACGGGTTGGACCCGAGCGGCATGGTCGATGAGGCGTTGTTCGCTCAGATCGTGTCGGGTAAGGCGGCTCCGAAACCGAAGGCTGAGAAGAAGGCCCCGGCGAAGAAGGCGGCTCCGGCGAAGGAGCCTGCCGCGAAGAAGGCTCCAGCGAAGAAGGCTCCGGCGAAGAAAGCCGCAGCGAAGAAGCCGTCGGTGACGACATGACGATCGACCTCCACCAACTCAAAGACGTTTTGGAGAGGGCGATCTCGACCTACGTTCAGTCGGTCGCCGGGCTGATTGCTGCGTCAGGGATGGCTGACCTCGACCTGTCGACGTTGAAGGTGTTGGCGGTGTCGGCGGCTCCGGCGGCGTTGGCGATTGTGAAGGGTTACGGGATGTCGTTGTTGCCGTTCGGTGACAAGTCGGCGTCGGCGGTGTCGCTTGGTCGGCCTGCCGGGTCTGAGGCCGAGTCGGGTATGTACGACTGACCCTGAAAACGACGAAAGCCCCCGGCCCGTTAGGTGGACCGGGGGCTGCTCGCCGGGTTATGAGTGGCGCAGGTTGAATACCGCCCGAGCCTTGGCTTCTTTGAGGGTTGGCTCGGAGCCGTAGTCGTACTCATCTCCGAGGGGAGTGATGAGGACGTAGTGCCACGGGTCGGTGTAGGAAGCGTCTTTCCAGACGACGATGTTCCAGCGGTTGTCGGTGGTGAGGCGGTAGCACCCGGCCTCGATCTTGTTGAACTGCCACGGGGTGCTCTCGTGGCGGGGTGCCTCGTAGTAGGCGGGGTGAAGGTCGCCGATCTGATCGAGGGTGTTGATGTTGGTATTGAACATGGTGGCTGCCTCCTTGTGGCTGCTCGTTGTTTCCATGACACCAGTATAGGCACAGAATCCCTAGCCGGGGCAAGTCATACGGGGATGCTTCTGAAACACGCAGGTCAACAGGTGTTTCTAGGCACCCGAGAATCAGGCCGAACGCAGCAAACCTAGATCGGTCGCCGCTGCCGGGTTGACATGAATCCAGTCGTGACACGACCGGCAGATCGCCACGGTGTTCGCCGGATCGAGAATCGACCCGCCTCGCGCACGGGTGAGTGGTTCGTGGAGTTCGATGGCGAGACCGTTGCAGCGGGCGTCGTGCCCGGCGTGGGTGATGCGTGCCCCGGCTTCGCAGAGTTCCCGCTTGGCGAGTTCCTCGGCGACCATTACCCGTCGGAGCACCTGAACCTTGCGTCGCTTTGCGCTGACTTGTCGGAGCGGGGTGCGGCGCTCCGGTGGTTTGCCGCGTCGCATCGGTGTTCGTTTCATGCCGCGTCCTGCTCACAGGAACGTCGCTCACGCATCGTGTGGTTCACTGTCGCTTTTCCGCAGTCGCAGATCACCGCAGCATCTTTGTCGTGCCGTCGTTCCTTGATGTGGGCTGAACCGAAATACATGAAGTCGATGCTCACGACCCGGACTCCCACAGGTTGTCCAACCCTCGGACCATGCCGCCACCTCGGAGAAACTCGACAGCGATAGATAGCCGGAAATGGAACCGGTCCGGCGTACCCGGCGGGTACCGCTCCTCAAGTAGCAGAATGGTTTGCTCGAACGGGTAGCCGTCCCACTCGGCGTCGAACAGGTCATAGCCGTCGACGGTGGATGGCTGAACGGCTGACAGAGCCGGAACGGTTGTTGAGGGTGGATTCGGGGCTTCAGAGACAGCCTCAGTGGTCGTTGGTGGAGGTTGGGTGGTACTGGGGGCCACTGGAATCGTCGTGGTTGGGGGCGTCGTTGTTGTCGTTGTTCCCCGTGTCTCCGGTTCGTATGTCGGTGGATGTGGGAGCGGGAGGATCGGGGCTGCTTGCCAGACGCCCGTCATCCCGAGGCGACACTGATGATGCCAGTTCGTGTAGCCGTAGCCGGGCCTCTCACTCCACCACGGGTCGTCGAACCGCAGCATGTCGCCGGACTGGTAGTCGATGAACCAGACCTGTTCGTCGACTGGGCGGGTGTCGTCCGGGTCGCACGGTGCGTACACCATGTCGTGTTCGGCTCCCGCTGGGGTCGTCGACAACCCGGCAAAGATGACCGCTGCGGCGACGAGGACTCTCAGCATCGGCAGCCACCGAGCGTCCCGCCGCAATGGCCGCATGTCCCTGACCGGGGGTTGACGTTGTGGTCGCCGTAGTCGGTGAAGTCCAGATCGGGTTCTCGCTTGGCTCGCCACCGCTGGTACTCCGCGTCGGTCATCGCCACTATCTGTTCCGCAGTCATGTCAGTCATTGTTCCTCCCGAACAGGTTTGTGAGTATCGCGTTGACGTTGTTCGTCGAGCCAATCCACCACATCTGACTGTCGATACCTCAGGTGTTTTCCGACTCTGATCGCGGTCGGACCCTCCCGCCGATACCGCCACCCATGGATAGTCCTCTTTGGAATCTGGAGATACTCCGCTAGGTCATCGAGTGTGAGTAGTGGTTCCATTGGTTCTGTCATTCTGCCTCCCAGCATGTCCGTGATGGATTCCAATGCCGGACACCGCCGCCCTCGTAGAGCAGCCATGCCGCGACAGCGACGTTTGCTTCCGTGTCGAATGGGTTGGCACCCGGCACCCCGGCTTTCACGGATCGCTCCTCCCAGTATTTGGCGAGGTGCTGAAACCAGCCGACGGCGAGAGCCGACGACACGACAGCCGATCCGGTGTGGTGGGTTTGGGCGCTCGATTCGCAGAACGCGACCTGTTGTGCCCATGCCCGGTCGGCGGGCAGGAAGTACCGGTCGATGAGTTCACCGAGGGTCGTGTCGCCTGCTGTAACCGGTTCGGCGAGGTCCGGGTAGAACACGGCAAGCGCGGCGAGTGGTCCTCCGAGGTGGTCGATGTGGGCGCGGCGTGTGACCGGGCCGTAAATCCCGTCGACGGATCGGACGCCGAGCAGCATCTGGAGTTGCACGATGTCGCCGCTGTGCTCGTACATCGGGTAGAGGTGGTCTGTGACAACCGGAATGGTGGTCGGGGCGACAACCGTCGTCGTCGTAGCCGGAGTGGTTGTCGTGGTTGCCACAGAGACCGTCGTAGGGGCCGTTGAGGGCGTTCGGGTGCTCAAGGTGGGCGGTACGGCCTTGACGGTAGTCGACGCCCTTAGACGGGCTGTATCAGGCACCTCGATCGGCTGGTTACACGCCCCGAGGAGGACCATGCCGGAGCCGATTATGCAGAGACCGAGACGGTAAATCATCAGACGGCCACCCATCCGCTGCCGATGTAGTGGCGGAAGGTGACGTTCCCGTCGTCGTCAGTTATTACTTTCTCTGAGTTGGCCTGCACCTGAGCCTCGACTTTCTCTACCTGCTGGCGGGCGAGGTCGCGGAACCGTTCGACATGCTCGGCGTCTCGAAGCAGCAACCCGAGGTCATTGAACGGTCGCCCCCGATCGTTTTCGCCGCAGTAGAACGGCTCGTGCTGCCAGCCGACCACCGCGTCGAGAACATCCTCAACCGGGTGGTCTTTCAACGCCTTCTGAATGGTGCGTCGTCGCTTGTCGTCGAGCCGGGTTCGGGTCGGGTGCTTCCCGGTTGCTCCGACCCACGCATCGAACACGGAACGAACCTCATCCACCCCTTCTATCTGTTCAGGTTCTTTGGTGAGGTTCATAGGGCGCTCGTTTTGGTCCCCCTCGGGGCGGGCGGTATCGTCCCCCTCCCCCCGCTCATTTTCGTCCCCCTCCCCAACAGGGATCATCAGCGTGTACAGCGGTGTCGTTTCACGCCCGTTGCGTTCATCGGTTCGGTACTCGACACGGAGCAGGTCGGCGGCTTCAAGTTCGGCTCGTGCCCGCCTGATCGTCCCGAGGGCAACACCGGGTGGCAGCATCTCAGCGAGCCTTCGACGAGACGGCCAACACTGACGGTCGTCGTTCGCGAACTGGGCGAGGGCTATCCATAGACGCAGCCCGGTCGGCGACAACTTCTCGGCGAGGATCGACGTCGGAAAGACAACGATCTCAGCGTTCGTCCACCGTCTACGAAGTCCGCTACTGTTTGCCACATGGGTCTCCTCACCCTGTATGCGGAGCCGGGGCGGGTCTCCCCACCGTCACCCGTCCCGGCTCTCCGCTACTCGTCGTCAGTGGGGGATGCTGAGGTTAGTGCTTCAATGACCTCGGCGACAGCCGTCCGGGTAGGAGGCTCGTCACCGACCAGTTCATCCCAGCGGGCACGAGCGAGGTCTTTGTTCCCACCGACCGCTTCGAGGACAGCGAACTTGGCTTCAGCGACTGGCATCAGGTCCGGGTCGACGACCTCGGCTTCGATGACCTCACCACCCGACGTGACGTCCGCTCCGAGTTCCTCAGGGACGTAGCCTGCGCCGAGAACGACATCGGGGAACAGCACCCGGCAGAGTTTGCCGACAGCCCGCCAAGTCAGCATCGCGTCCTGATACTGCTTCCAGTTCTTCTTCCCGGCTAGACCGGCAGCGTCGGCGTCGGCCATCGTGAACGACGCTGAGTGTTCGTCTCCGGTGTCGGCCCGTGTGCCGTGAGCGACCGCACCTTCCGGGTGGACCTCGACGGTGACGGAATGCCCGGCTTGCCGGACGAGGCCGAGCATCGACTCCGGTCGGAGACTCGCTGTGCCCTCAATGACATGAAACTGTCTCATGGCGGTCATCACATCCCAGCCGTATGCCCGTCCCGCTAGTCCGGCTGCCACGATGTCGGCTGCCTTCCGTCGGTACGCGCTCGGGATGATCGTCGACTGGGCGAGGATCTCCGACTGACGCATGATGAGGTCGAAGGTCATGGCCTCCGACATGGGGATCAGGTCGTTGCTCATAGCACCTTCGCTTTCGTGATCTTGACCGACGCGACGAACTCGCGGTGGCAGAACTCCTCGTCGTCGACTCCGAGCGTCTTGAGTTCGCTCCACTTCGGCTCGAACCGGAAGCACCGTTCGTACAGGTCGACGGTGACCGCTTCGGTGGGTCGGAGTTCTCCGGTGTCTTTGTCCATGCGGATGTCGTCGTGGAGTGCAACCAAGCGGACGTACTTGACGAGGGCAGCCCGGTCGATGTTGGACCGCCGCCATGACCCGGTGCGTTCGGCGACGATGCCGGAACCGAGTACGACGCGCTGTTCGCCAGCGTTGTCGATGAGTCGGTTGGCGAGTGCCTTGGCTGCGGTGGATGCCGTGCGGATGTTTCGGGCGGCGTCGTCGAGCCGGTCGACCATTTCGATCAGGTCAGCGAGGATGACTTCCTCGTCTGCTGGGTCGAGTAGGGCTTGGCTCAGTTCGCCGATCTGTTCGGCTGCTTGCTGGGGTGTCATTGGGTCTCCTCTGTTTGGTGGCCGGTCGATACGACCGCTGAGGTCAGGTTACGACACGGGTGCGACACCGTTGCGGCAGTCGTCGGCTCAAAGTTTCTGAAAAGGTTTCTGACCTGCGGGTTTGTCCCGGTTTCGGGTGCGTTTGTGCTGGTCGCAGATTGCCTAGGCCGGGTATGACTTGCCCCGGCTAGGTTTCTGTGTATATAATGAAGGCATGGAAACAACGAGCAGCCACAAGGAGGCAGCCACCATGAGCAACACCACCTACTCAATCAACCCAAACCGCAACGACTTCATCGTCGAGGCGATCAACGACGCACAGGCCGTCGCCGACAAGACCGGCAACACCCTCGTCGTCGCAGAGGACAAGGCGACCGGCTACATCGGCGTCACCTCCATCGACAACGTGGTCACCAACTCGAACGGCAACCAGTACGACCTGCGGATCATCGCCAAGGTCGAGCCGACGGAGGGCAAGTAATGAGCAGCACCACCTACCGAGTCAAGCAGACCCCATCCGGCTACTGGACCTCGCTGCGGGTCGTCTCGAACGGCCAGCCGGTTCTCGTTCCCGACACGGTGGTCATCGTGTCCACCAAGACGGCGCAGGAGCAGATCAACACGCTCCGGCGCTACTTCGACAACGGCTTCCTCCCGGTCGGCAAGATCGAGGTCCGGCTATGAGCGTCGAACTCGTCTCCGTCGAGCCGGTACTCACCGGCACCCGACCCGCCCTCCGAGTCGTCGTCACCGACGGCACCGGACCAGCCACCATCATCTCGGCGCTGACCCTCTACCCGCAAGACCCGCTCTGGGCGACCTACTGGTTCGACCCGGCGACCGGCTACTACGGGATGGGCCGCTATGGCCGACCGGATGTCGTTGACATCCCGAGGGAGCAGGTCGCCGAGATCCGAGGCATGGAGATCACCGTCGAGGCTGAGGCACCGACGGTCGACCTACTCAAGCGCGACGGGAAGCGCACCCTCCGGGTCGGCCAGTTCGTCGAGTGCCAGCCGAAGCAGAAGAAGGGCACCGGCAAGGCAGCCGGAACGATCAAGACCATCTGGGCCGACGGCACCGTCGAGGTCGCCATCGGAACGACGACCGTGAAGGTCGACGCCGGGTGGGTCAACGCGAAGAACAGGAAGTGAGGACGACATGCCAGTAGCAGACGACCAACTCATCGAGGGCATCAAGCCCCACGATCTGATCCCGGCTCCGTGGATGGTCGACGCAGCGTGCGCCGATGCCGACCCGGTGGTGTTCTTCGCCGACCACGGTCGACCGGCGACGGAGGCCAAGGCGATCTGCGCCGGGTGTCCGGTCCGGGCCGAGTGCCTCGACTTCGCTCTGGCGGGTAGCGAGCGGTTCGGCATCTGGGGCGGGCTGACGGAGAAGGAGCGTAGGGTCGAGGCTCGACGCAGGAGGCAGGCAGCATGAGTGGGAACCCGATGGGACTCAGCCCGGAGGCACTAGCCATGCCGGTTGAGACGTCCCGGCAGATGGTGGTCAGGGAAGCCGAGATGAAAGCCGAGTGGGACGCCAAGTGGCAAGCCGTCGCCGCCCAGCGACAAGCCGAGTACGAGGCGATGACCCCGCAGGAGAAGGCGGTCCACGACGAGGCCATGAAGCCGAAGCCGCCGGTCGTGATCCGGGTGCCCGCCGACGTCACCGACGAGATGATCGAGACAGCCGACTCGCTCGCCTACGAGGACGACCAAGGTCGCATCGACTGGGAGATGACCATTGACCGGCTCGACCGGGCTAGAGGAGACGACGGGGCCGAGTGGGACTTCGGCGACCTGCCCTACGACGACCCGGTGTTCGAGAAGATCAAGCGGGGCGTCCGAAAGATCAGAAGGGAAGGCTGATGGGCAAGAAGAAGCCAACGCCGAAGAAGGTTTGGCAGCCATTACAGAAAGACCCCGACTGGTATCGGGGGCAGCGACTCGCCGACACGATCGAGATGGTCCGGGCGCAGCATCCTGAGATCACCGACGCTCAGGTCGACGCTCTGATGCCCGACGAGACTTGGGGCAACGATCGGTACACCGTCAACGTCCACTTCCTCGACGGCGACCGTGACGGCTTTGTCCAGATGGGCGTCCACAACCACAACCGGACCCCGCATGTGTCGTGGCGGCACTTGCAGCAGATCAAGAACGAGGTACTCGGTCCTGACCGGGAGGCGGTTCAACTGTTCCCCGCCGAGGACCGGCTCGTCGACACGGCGAACGAGTTCTGGCTGTACGCCTACCCGGTCGGGAAGGCTCCGATGAGGAACCGCCGCACGAAGGTCGGGATGGACTACGGACGGAACGTCGCTTACGACACGCCCGACGGGTTCGGTCGTAGTCGCCAGTCGTCACCGATGGAGGTCGCCGGGTGAAGATCATCGAGGTGGACATCACCCCGGTGATGGTCGCCGAGGCCGAACGGCTCGCAGCCGAGGTGCCGGTCCTGAACCATTCGATCCGAGAAGGCGACGGAACCGTGTACGGGTTTCTCGGCGAGGTTGTCTTTCGGGAAGGGGTCGGGGGTCGGCAGGCCAACACCTACGACTACGACATCGTGATGAGGTCGGGGGTGACCGTCGACGTCAAGACGAAGATGGTGCGGTCGATGCCTCGCCCGCATTACGAGTGTTCGGTCACGGCGGGGCACACGGGTCAGGCGTGCGACGTGTATGCGTTCGTCCGGGTGTTGGAGGACATGACCCGTGGCTGGTACTGCGGGGTGATGAAGAAGAAAGAGTTTTTCGAGAAGGCCCGGCTGGTGCGGGCCGGGGAGCAGGACGGCGACAACGGGTGGGTGGCGAAGGCTGACTGTTACAACCTGCCGATCCGTGACCTGAGGATGGGCGGCATCTAAAGACTTGCCCCGGCTAGGGATTCTGTGCCTATACTGGGGTCATGGAAACAACCACCACCCCCACCA
>ENA-OREN01004646-OREN01004646.1-marine-metagenome-genome-assembly--contig:-NODE-4646-length-11848-cov-3.659247_pt1 | contig 11848 bp, 10 predicted proteins | sample MGYA00248624_ERZ508555 | MGnify/ENA primary metagenome ERZ508555 (study PRJEB26222, sample SAMN06267773) | marine metagenome | isolation source: Saanich Inlet, British Columbia, Canada | place...
GATTACTTCTTGGCTTGAATATAATTGTATACCCAGATTGCGTAAAGAGCATTCTGTTCATTACATTAGCTCACCGAAACGCTACAAAGACTCGCAGACAATGTTTCGGGATAAGATTCCACAATATACTATTAACAAAACTAGGTGAAAAACTGGCGCGATTATCTACTATCTGAAGATGCAATAATTAGAGATGCGATTGTTGTTTTGGAAAACAACCAGTGTTCTGTGATTGTTGATTCAGAAGATCATATTTTAGGAACGATCACTGATCGTGATGTTCGCAATGTTCTTTTGAGGCAAACTCCTTTGGATGCCTTTGTTAGTGTGGCAATGAATAGAAACCCTACAATACTGACCTACCCACTAGATCCATCCGATGTTGGACAAATGCTAGGTAAAGTATCTTTTGTGCAGTTCCCTTTGGTGGATTCACAACAGAAGGTTGTTGGGCTGCATACGAATCAAGAATTGCAGCAAGTTAAATTTCCAAACCAAGTTGTTTTGATGGCCGGTGGACTTGGCTCTAGGTTGTCTCCACTTACTGACGAATGTCCAAAACCACTACTGAAAGTCGGACACCAACCGGTTTTGGAAACCATCATTGAGAATTTTCTGGATTACGGTTTCCATAAGTTCTTAATTTCTGTCAATTATCAGTCAGAAATGATAGAAAATTATTTTCAAGACGGCAGGAAGTGGGGGGTATCTATTGATTATTTGCGAGAGAAGGAGGCCTCAGGGACTGCTGGCTCATTAAGCTTAATTGCCGAATCATTAGAACATCCAATCATTGTTATGAATGGTGATTTGCTGACCAAATTGAATTTCCGGAACTTACTTGAATTTCACGAAGAAAATGAAGCACCAATTACTATGTGTGTCCGCGAATATGATTTTCAAGTTCCTTACGGTGTTGTCAAGCTGGAAGGTTCTTATGCAACAGCGCTTGAAGAGAAGCCCGTGCATAAATTTTTCGTCAATGCCGGAGTTTATGTCATCAATCCGGAAGTCTTGACTTTGATTCCGAAAAAACAGTTCCATAACATGACTGATGTGATGACGCCTTTGATGGAACAAAATAAAGTAGCATCCTTTCCGATCCATGAATACTGGATTGACATTGGAAAAATAGAAGATTTCCAACAGGCGCACGGAGAATACGAAACTGTTTTCGGTAAATGACAAATGCTTTAGTTTGTGGCTTCGGTTCGATTGGACAGCGTCATGTACGGCTGTTACGGGAAATGGGGCAAAAAGTTCATGTTTTTAGCAGAAGGAAACATTCGGAAGAAGAATATTACCAAAACCTTGAAGCAGCTTTGAGTGAAGTACATCCGGAATATGTCGTCATTGCTAATGAAACTTCTGAACATGAATCTACACTAAAGGAGGTCCTTTCTTTTGGAGTACCAAAAATATTGGTTGAGAAACCTCTTTGGACTGAAAATGACCAACAAATCAAAGATTTAGAGAAACTCGCTAGGAAGAATCAGATAGTCTGCTATACTGCTTACAATCACCGTTTTGAACCTCATTTCATTAAGATGCGTGACTTGATAGAAACTGGTTCACTTGGAAAAATCTATTCGTGTCGTATGTTTTATGGCAATGGTACTTCAAGATTGGTCAGAGACAGTTTATGGCGAGATAAAGAATCTGGTGTTTTAAATGATCTAGGTTTAATGGTCTATTTTAATAGTAGTTCGGAAGGAAGCCCTAAGGATATTTTACTCGGTGGCGTTGCTAAATGTACTGGATTTAGTAAGGTGTATGTTGAACTTACAAGGCGCTTTGGTTTAAATTCAGAAACAAGAGTTGGTCTTGTTTATTCTGGTGGTACTTGGGGAGCACATATGTGGGCAGTAACTGATGTCTCTTCGTACAGCAAAATGGAAGTTGATCCGACAATGGGTTTTATGGGTAAACAAAAAGAAGAGCGAGGGATAAAACTGTCTTATGACTTAGCATTCATCTACGGAAAAAAAGATTTAGTTCCAACAGTCGAAGCTGTAACTGCGCAAACTCTAGCTAGTGCACAACAAACTCTTTTCGCGGCCCATGGTCCAGGTAGTTCTGAAGCAAAAACTCATATGCCAAAGTTAGAACAGCAAGTAGCAACATACAGGTAACTCTCAATCAAAAAATAAAAATAATCACAAAATGGTTTTCACAGATCCAACTCATTCAAAAGTTAAAGTAGGTGATTCTCACCTTGCTCTTTCAATTACAGATCCTTCTTTAGATTCATACGTTCTCTTAAGATTTAATGGCCCACAAAGAATAGAACTTCCAGTGGATGGGCAATTTGAATTTGTTGCTCAAAGAGGTTGTTTCATGCCTTTAAGTGATAGTGGTCCAATAAATGCTAGGTATTCTGAGAGTGGCATTGTGCTCCTAAGACAAAGGCCACTGCACAGGGGCCAAGTTTTAGATGAACTTGTGACTCCTCATTATGTTCCTGAAAAAATTGAAGGAGAAGATTATGTTTCAATGGCAGCAAAAACTATTGCAAAGATAATAAACAAAGACGCTTTTGGTGCAGTAAATCCTTTTGATTTAATGATGTTTATCTCTGCATATATTGATGTTTATGTGTCGTATTCTCTTGTTCCTCCTGGCTTTGAAGATAGTGTAGCTAGTGCTGTTGGTCAAAGTCAATCAGGGCAATCTTTTTCAGAATTAATGAAAGGAAAATTTCCAATAACAACTGGCATTGAAGAAATAACTGACTGGTTAGGGTTTTTAGAAACAACTGTGTTAAGAAAAGAAGGTTCAGTTGAAAAAAAAGCAGCAGAAATAATTCAGCAGGCAAAAGATCTTGAATTAACTAACTCTTTCTATCTTGACTCTGGTGATCTGGCAGAATCAGCTCTTGAAACTGGTATTGCTAAGTGTGTTGGTTTTGCAAAAGCATACGTTGATATTGCAAATAAACTTGGCCTTTATTCTGAAGAAAGAAATGGTTTGGTTAAAAGTCCTGGTGGACATGCTTGGGCAGTGTCGCGTATTGCTCCTTATGGCTTTATTGAAGTAGACCCTACAAACAATCTTATTGGGCCAGAATTTAATGATGATTTTTCTTATGAATTAGGGAAATTTTACAATCCGGAAAAACCAGAAGTTCCAGATGTTCAAGTTGTGACTCCTAATCAAGTTCCAGCTGCTCTAAGGGTCCTTCGTGGAAATGGTGTTGAAGGTTTAATCAGTCGGTTTACAAGATACTCTGGGCACGCAGAAAACCTTAAATTAATTAAAAAATTAGGTTAAATTCTCTCACTAACCCAAACTCTTTAATACATCTTCTTCAATTACTTCACTCATGAAAGATCAATGTCTACAAGAACTTCGTCATTTAACAAAACACGATCACGTAGCTTTAACAAACCGTGGTAATGCTAGTGTCTTACTCTCATTAATACTAAGTGGCAAAGATACAGTTCTTATTCCAAGCGAAGGTGGTTGGATGACTTACGAACCAATTGCACTTTCACTAAACAAAAAAGTTATCAGAATTAAAACAACAAACGCAGTAATAGACCTAACTGATCTAAAAAAACATGCAAATAAAAATGCAGTACTTCTTTATCATTCTGTGGGTGGCTATTTCGCTCCTCAAGACATTAAACAAATTTACGACATTTGCAAAAGTAAGGATACTTTCATAATTATGGATGCTTGCGGATCTTTGGGCACAGAATATTGTAATGGTAATTACGCAGACATTATCTTCAGTAGTTTTGGTAAATGGAAACCTGTGGATCTTCAAACAGGTGGATTCATCTCTTTTGACACCAAAGAGCTAAAGCAAAGGGCAAAATCACTTCTAACAGCAACTAAGTTCGAAGGCGATACGAATCATCTATTCAAAAAATTAAAACTAATCAAAGATCGCCTTGACATGCTTAAAGGAATTCGTGATCAAGTTATTGCAGATATGCATGAGCAAGGTTACACTATAATTGGAAGTGAACATCCATTTGGCCTAGTAGTTCCAGTAAAATTCAAAGGAGAAATTGAACGTCTCAAAATCGCAACTTATTGCACTAAACATAATCTCGAGTACACAATCTGCCCAAGAGAAATCCGTACTATGCAAGAAGCTATGTGTATTGAAGTAAAACGAGTAAGTTCTGAGTAATTAACTCTCAATACACTCTTCTTAAAAAATAAACTACAAAAGATCTCGCGCCAAAACAAACTCTAAGTTTTCAATAAGTTGATCGCCTTTGTAGAACTCTACATTTTTTATTCCTTTTTTGAAATATCTTCTGTTTCCTAATTTACGAACTAAAAGGGGATTTGCAATTTGGCAATCTCCTCTGTCATATAGCATTTGAAGGTAGCTTCGATCTAAAAGGCCCAATTCAGCAATAGTAGAAAATATTACTGCTCGCGGTTCATTATAAAACAATTTCCCAGTGGATTCTGTACGTAAGATGTCTTCAAACAAAATTACTTCTGATCCTGCACTCATTTCAGTGCCTTTTGGACCTACTTTCTCTTGTGGACCTTGCTTCTCTCCAGCATAAAATCTAAAATATCCTTTTATTTGTCTAGAACTCAAAGAAAAGTATAGTACACTTGGATCTTCAAGAAATTGTTTGTAACATTCAAGCTGCACTTTCTCTACTCGCCTTGGGTCATACAAACAAGAACCAGTTTTTTTAGCAATTTGCATGACATCATCTGGACTTTGCAGTAACTTTACTTCTACTTCACTTTCAAATTGCCCAGCCTCTTGGTCAAAAAATCCCTTCGCTTGTAATGCTGCAATTCTATTGTTCAAGGAGGCTTGTGAAAAAATCTGCCTAAATCCAGATACTTTGATCTCCTTTATTTTATCTAGCATATCTCTGATTTTCACCTCTCAAATAAAAAGCTAAGCTAAAGTTTGATCAAATTCCAAACAACAAGCATTATAAACACCTATTTCTCTCTTCTTCCATGGCAATTAAGACATTCATTCAAAAAATAAACGATAACCAAGTTGACGATTTAGTACACTCTCGTTTCATCAGATTCTCTTTAGGGGAATTTGAGCGTGAAGCTAATCTTCTCAAAGTAATGGCTAAAGGCGCTCAAGTGCAAACTGGCTACGAATACGCTCCTGACCTTATTTTCTTAGCACTCGATATGCTTGGGGACTCTGCTAAAATTGAAGGTGAAGCTGTTTTAGTTGCAGCTAAAGCTGATCCAACTGAAGACATTAAAACAGCGGGTTTTGAAATAAAAACCAAGAAGGGGAAAAAATATACTCTTACTTTTAATCAATCAGCAGAAGAACTTAGGTCAGCAGTAACTCTTCTTGCTGCAAAATATGCTTTTCTAATTCCCAAATTCAAATGTGATGAGTCTGTAAAACTAAAGATGAAAGGGAGTCCTCCTAAACCTGGATCTATTAAAGAAAAGTTTTGCACACTAAAAGTAACTAAAGAGCACACAGAAACTCTACTAAACACGTTTCTTTTCGACTCTGAAGAAAGAAAATTCAAAAAAGCACAAATCGACCACGTATTCAACATAAAAGATGTTAAAATTCCAAAAGAATACGAAAACGATTTTGCAAAAGCAAGGTTATATGCTAAAAAAGTTGGAACTATCAAACGTACAATTACTGTTGATGGTAATGAACTAAGCAGTACTGATATCAAATTAGAAGCTTAAAAAACATAAAATGGATCGGTGGGACGCAACACGAACTTATGCCCTTGCAGTAGGGATCTATTCAGTAGTTGATATGGTTTATTTTGCTGCAACAGGAAATACTCTGCCTCAAGAACTTGGCATGGTCTACGTACCTGGAAATGATCTTGCACTTCTCTCTCAATCTATTGGTCTACAGATGCTCGCAAATCTAGGTGAATTTGGAACAAATGACTTAAGTGGAATTGGAATGAAGCGCTTTCAACCTTTTTTAGAAAGTATGCTTTGGGATCTCAAAGTTAAAAATGGTAACCACTTAGAATTAGTTGTAGACAATACTACTTAATCTCCTTAGTTTCATTATTTTATTATTCTTATTGTAATTTTTCAATTAATCCATCTATTTAATTAAAATAATTATAAATTAGCTATGTTCTTGCCACTAAACTTATAAAACAAAACAACCAACTCAACTACAAATGTCTACTCTAAGCACTCTTGCAAAAGATAAGCAAAAAATAGTTGTAACTATGGGCCTTCCATATGCTAACGGTTCTTTGCACTTAGGGCACCTTTTAGGATTCATTCAAGCAGACATTTACACAAGGTTTCTAAAACACATTGGTCAAGAAGCAATTTATGTCTGCGCATCAGACCAGCATGGAACACCAATTACTGTGAATGCTAAAAAAGCAAACATGAAACCACTTGAATATACAAACCAATTTTTCGATGAGCATCAAACAGACCTGAAAAAATTCAACGTGCAATTTGATAACTTTCACAAAACTCACTCTAAAGAAAACAAAGAATTAGCACTTCATTTTTTTAATACTCTAAAGGAAAAAGGCTTAATTTATACAAAAGAAATAAATCAACTCTTTGACGAAAAAGCAAAACAGTTTCTTCCTGACAGATTCATTAAAGGTGAATGTCCTAAATGTCACACAAAAGAGCAGTATGGGGATATTTGTGAAAGTTGTAATACTACTTATGAACCAACTGATTTGATCAGTCCTAAGTCGACAATTACAGGTACTAAACCAATATTAAAAAAAACAACTCATTATTATTTCAAACTAAGCAAATGCCAAACTAAATTAAAATCCTGGCTAGAAAACAAAAGCAATCCGCTCCAAAAACAAGTAAAAAATTTCGCATTAAACTGGATTAAGGAAGGATTAAATGATTGGTGCATATCTCGCGATGAACCTTACTTTGGTTTTGAAATTCCAAATTCGACAAAAGAAACAGGGGCTAAAAAATTTCTTTACGTCTGGCTTGACGCTCCTATTGGCTATATCTCTTCAACTATGGACTATTGTAATAAGCAAAACAAATCTTCTACTGCTTCAAAATTAACTTGGCAAGATTATTGGCAAAACAAATCTAGTCAACCAATTCATTTCATTGGTAAAGACATCATGTATTTTCATTTACTTTTTTGGCCAGCTATGCTTATGGAGATGGGAATTGAACTTCCAATTGTGAGTGTTAATGGTTTTATTAATGTTGATGGTAAAAAAATGAGCAAGAGCCGAGGAACTTTTTTCACAGCATCTCAATTTCATGAACTTTATGGTGGCGAGCACCTAAGGTACTATCTTGCAAGCCATTCAGACAGAACAGTTACTGATATCAATTTGAGTTTTCAAGATTTCAAAGCAGTGTCAAACAATGTCTTACTGGCGTCTTTAGGTAACTTTTTCTACAGAACCCTTAGTTTCGCAGCAAAAAACTATTCGAATAATGACTCTTCTCTTCCACTCCCTGCTTGTAGTGGTGGTGAAAAAGCCCTAAACAAACAAGTAAATTTTCTAATTGAAGAAATTCGTACTCATTATCTCGAGCAGAACCTAAAAGAAGCCACAAATAAAATCATAAAAATAGCAGATTTAGGTAATCAATACTTTCAAGCAGCGCAGCCTTGGAAGAAACTCGATACGACTGACCAAACCAAAATTAAACAACACCAGAAATTAATCGTATCTCAAGTATCTTGGTGCGTGAACCTCACAAAAACACTCAGTATTCTGATCAAACCAGTTATGCCAATCTTAGCTAAAAAGGTGGAAACTTCTCTTTCTCTCAAACCACAATCTTGGCAAGACTTAGAAAAAACTCCTTCTTGGAAGGGTCAAGTGAAACAACCAGAGAAAATGCTTGACAAAATCGAAATCAAAGAAGACAAAAAACAAGACTCAGCTAATGGTTCTACTAACTCTTCAGAATTCCCAGTTGATATTCGTGTTGGCCAGATAGTCGAAGTAAAAGATCATCCTGAAGCTGACAAACTTTATGTTCTCAAAGTTGACTTTGGAAAAAAAATAAAACAAAGACAAATAGTTGCTGGTATCAAAGAAGCGTATGAAAAAGATGATCTGCTAAACAAAAAGGCACTTTTCATTGTAAATTTGCAAGAAGCAACAATCAGAAACCAAAAAAGTAATGGTATGAGTCTTGTAGCAGAAAGTAAAGATAAAACTTTTACTCTTTTATGGGTGGGTGACAAAACAAAACTTGGAACAAAGACAACATTTAACGAATCAACTGCTCCAGTCAAAGATAAAGATGACAGTATCTTGTCAGAAATAGATTTCAAAACTTGGCAAAAACAAAAACTCAAAATCCTGGATAAAACTATCCAAAACAAACAAGGGCAAACTCTAACGTTAAATAGCAAACCTATCATAGTCAATAAAGTTGATGGTTCAAAGGTTATGTGATCTTTTTGGACAACCAAAATTAAGCTTATTCTCGTCTACTACAATACCCATACCTTTATATACAAAATTCGCCGTTCTTAAATTAAAGAGGATTGGTGTATGGGACGTAAAGCTCAGGTTACAGTATTCATAATTCTAGGAATTGTACTAATGGGGATCTTTGGTGCAGTTCTATTCATAACAAATTCTTCTACTAAAGGTGATTTCGAAACTCAGGCAGCACCAGTGAGCGAGTCTGTTCCTCAAGAATTCACTGCACTTCAACAATTCGTTGAAAGTTGCATCTATTCAATTGGGAAAAAAGGAATTACTGTCTTAGCTTCTCAAGGTGGATACATCAGTCCAGAGACTTTGGGTGATTTTTCATTAACTGATCAAACAAATTCTGCTGGGATAAATTTAGATCCATTAAAAGTCCCTTATTGGCATTACAACCAAAACAATAATCTTAATCCTGCAGTTTCAATCACTTCTTTGCAACCAGAACTTTATGTTGAAGATGATGATTACTATTCAATCGAAGCGCAACTAGCAAGATACCTTAATGAAAATATCGACTCTTGCCTAAATGACTTTGAAGTATTCGAAGAGCAAGGCTTCGTTGTGACTTCAGAGTATCCAGAATCTAAAGTAAGTATCAGATCAAACGAAGTAGATTTTTTCCTTGAAATGCCTTTAGAAGTGCAAAAAGAAGATTCAAATACTAAAATGGAAAACTTTGTGAAATCAGTAGATACTGATATTCTAACTCTTTATGCCTTTGCTGATGAAATCACAAAAGCTCAACAAGAAAACAAATTTTTAGAAAATCAAGTTTTGGACCTTATCCTTATTCACTCAGGTGAAGACTCAGAGAAATTAGCACCTTTTAATGGTGTGACTTTAGGGTCTTCTGTGGAGTGGAATGCAGATTTGATGGAAATCCAATTAAAAGAAATTCTCTCTTCGTATGTTCCCGCATTAAAACACGCAGGCGCTAGTGAGTTTTTCCAGTACGAATTTACTGGCGATGATGAATCTTTAACTGCACTTAGTCAACGTGTGTCTGATAACATGATTTTGGACCTTGGAGGAGATCAAACTTACAGTGTGACTTTTTCTTATCTTAATTGGGATCCATTTTTCTCAGTGAATGGCGGCGAGGAAAACGTTGATCTAATTGACTACTCTTTTGATTCTCCTTTTGATTTTTTGAAATTTAATATTAATTATCAGCAAATTTACTCCGTTTATGACTTGAGTTATCCTGTACTTGTAACAATTGAAGACCCGACTGCTTTTGAAGGAGAAGGTATTACTTTGAACTTCGCTCTTGAAGCGAACGTTAGAAGTAACACTGCTTTTGATGAAAGTTATATTCAAAACCCTACTGTTGTTGCAAAAGCAGCAAGTTTAGCTTGTAATGATGGTCACAGATCAACTCAAGAGATCACAACTTATCTTGTAGATTCTTTTACTTTTGACCCCTTGGATTCAGTTGATGTTTCATTCAATCTTCCTGGTTTTGATAACTGTTTAATTGGGAACACTGATAATATTGGTAAACTTAGTGAGAATTATCCTTCAACTTATGGTGGAGAGATAGAATTTTTGCATAGTGATTATTTGCAAACTAGTCTTTCAATAGATACTTACTTTTTTGATGATGAACCTGGAATTGTTGGCCTTGCAGTAGCTGGTCTTCCAAATAGAGTTATTGAACTAAAAAAGAAAAAAGAAATTGAAGTAGAAATTATGAAAAAAGATATTGGGAAATGTATTGTACCAAGAGTTTGTAATTTGGATAAAGAAAAATGTGCTGAGTTTGCTTCAAGAATATGTTTTTTCAATAGTGGTTCAGGTCTGTTTTTACCTGAAGCTCCAGTTTATGAAAATATTGTACCTGGAAGCACAACTTACCTAAATGAATTTTATTTTACTGGAACTACTAAAAATCTAGCTGATACTGATTCAGCTTCAATTATTTTAGAACGAATTAGTGATAATGGTGATGGGTTTATTGATGAAGTATTTGTAGCGGCTTTGTCTCAAGAAGGCCCAGTAAGTGAAGGAGATTCTCAAATAATTGAACTTGTTCCTGGGATTTACAAAGTATCAGCTCAATTAGGAAGCAAACTTGAAAAAGAGATAGGAGTAGACCAAAGATGTGATGGTTCTGATAAAGAAAAACATTGTATTGATTTGGATGGACAAGACCTTACAAGTTTTGTAACTTTAACCTCATGGGAAGAAGAAGCAAACTATTTTGAGATCACGAATGAAGATTTGTACACAGCGCAAAAACTAACTTTTTTTGTACTAGCAGCAAACATTGAATCAATTCCTAAAAAAGCTACTAGTGTGGATGAGAATGGAGATGAAATTGAAGTTAATGCACTTTTAATTGAAGACTTAGGACTCATGTCTCAAAGTCAGGAAATTTCACAAGATCCATTAGTTAGGTCTGCACTAGAACCAGTGTGGTCATAATAACATTAATAACGCGAATTAAAATTAATTAACAATAATCAAATCAAAAAGTATAACTCAAAATAAAAAAAGATGGTAATGGGAACAAATAAAAGCAATACTTATTGGAGATTCGTCTCAGTATTTATCGTAGTACTAGTTCTATCACTTCCATTTTATTCTGCAAACGCTATGGCATCTTCTTTGTCAGTGACTCATAACTCAGGGTCTGATAACATTGAAGGGTACCTTAACGCCGAAACTGATACTTGGACTTTAGAAGTTGAGATCGGAAACCTTGAAGATGGCATGGAAGTTTCTCCAGAGCAAGTTATTTTAGATGTCTCAGGTTCGCAAATAGAATTTAGTTCATGTTCGGGCGACGCACTTGCAACAACTTGCGAGTTTCAAAGTGTACTTAGTGATGGAATCACGCAAGGTGCTTATGCTTTTACTGTTAGTCTTTATGACTTAATTGTTGATCCAAGCGATGATACAATTACTGAATTAGGATCACAACTAGCTTCTGATACTGACTCAGTGATTGCTGATGGTTCAGAGCCAACAGTTTCTTTTACTTCTTTAGAACAAGTTGATGATGATATTTATCTCGATTTTGAAATTAATGATGTGCCAAGTGGCGCTTGTGTTGGAATTGATACAATCGAAATAATTGATTCTGATTCTGGCAGCATCCTTGATACTATCCAAATGGAAAGTCAAGGCGATTGTTCTTTTGATTATAGAGCTGACACTGAAACTAGTGGCATGCTTCAAGCAAGTTTAACTGGTGAAGGAAGACGTTTTCTTAAAATTAGAGCAACTGATCTTTTAGGTCATAGTAAAACTTCAGCTGCTAAAAGTGTGGAAACAGATTTTGTGGCTCCAGTTGTTCGGGAAAGACTAATCAATTTTCAAACAGTGTGCGAGCAACGCATTGTAATGTGGCAAGCTGCGTTCGTACAATTCCATTAGTCGTGGATTTTCTTCAAGCGGGGGATAATGACTTTTCTGTGGTGCAATGCCAG
>ENA-OREN01004650-OREN01004650.1-marine-metagenome-genome-assembly--contig:-NODE-4650-length-11841-cov-9.200782_pt1 | contig 11841 bp, 10 predicted proteins | sample MGYA00248624_ERZ508555 | MGnify/ENA primary metagenome ERZ508555 (study PRJEB26222, sample SAMN06267773) | marine metagenome | isolation source: Saanich Inlet, British Columbia, Canada | place...
TTAAGTAATACTTTACTCTTTACTCCAACACCTAATGCATTATCTAACCATAGCTCAACACCACTCCCATCCTGTGTGCAAATAACAAGAGAAAAAGGGGAGTTATATGCCCACTTATAAATTCTATGAACAGTATTAACGGGTGTTAATGCTTCTCGCATAAAAGGATAAACTCCCATAGCACGGAAAACCACAGGTATACGGTATTGATAGCGAGCTAAAATTGCTGCGGTAATAATACTGGCATGGTCGCAATAGATAACATCAGGTTTAAACCTAACAACTTCTCGAATAATAATCAGTGTTTGGCGAATATCACGAAAAACCATTGCAATTTTTCTATTTAACCATGATGGAAAAAATCCAATACCTGTTAGAATTTTTACTGAATGACTAAGACCTGACACGTTAGAGGTGTAATCTTTTTTCTTATCCCATGATGAGAAATATCCAACACCGCTATCTTTAACAGAAAATATGAATCTAGTTTTATGCTTTCTATCTAATTCCTCAATGAGCTTGTATATAGTTGGCACACCTGTTGGCGCCCATACTCCACTATCAAAACTAGTTTCCAAGCCCGAAAATAATCGCGTTACATATAAAACTTTCATACAGGGCTTATCAATGCATCAATAATTATACTTGCAGCATTGCCTGAGCCGTAATAGTGTTTATATTTAAAGTTTGAATTATCTATTTCTAAAGCCTTATTCAAATTATCCACAATATCAAATTCATCACATGTTGAAACTAAATGATTCCATCCATTTTCTAATGTCTCAATCCATTCTGTTTCATCTCTAATTGTCAAGCATATTTTCTTTGCAAAGTATGCCTCTTTCTGCAATCCTCCACTGTCAGTCACCACTACTTTGGCGTTTGAAAGAAGAGTAATCATGGTTAAATAGGGTACAGGATCAATTACTTTTATGCCTTCAAGAGATAGAGAGAACTCATTAACCATTTTTTTAGTTCTTGGGTGCATAGGAAACACCACTTCAACTTTTCTAGCAATATATCGTAATGCTGAAATAATATTGCTTAAACTCTTCTTGTCATCAGTATTTTCTGCACGATGTATCGTGACTATCAAATAATTCCTTTCTGATAAATCATATTTTTGCAAGATGGCATCATGATCTGTAATATTATTGTAATACAAAAAACTATCATACATAACATCGCCAGCAATAATCACGCTCTTATTGCAGCCTTCAGATACAAGATTTTTTTGTGCCGCAGTAGTTGGACAAAATAGTAAATCTGATAATCTGTCTGTTACGATGCGGTTTACTTCTTCGGGCATTCCCCACCTATAAGAACGCAAACCAGACTCTACATGCGCCAAACGACACGGTTTCTTTGCTGCAACCAAAGTTGCTGCAAGTGTTGAATTTGTATCACCATAAACCAATATCCAGTCAGGATTTTCTGTATCCACTATTTTCTCTAAGCTAGACATAATCTCTCCGGTCTGTTGACCATGATTGCCACTGCCAACACCGAGATTATATTTTGGAGCAGGTATATTGAGCTCATTAAAAAAAATTTTGGACATGTTATGATCGTAATGTTGCCCAGTGTGCACCATTACCTCATCTATTTCACTATATTTATTATCACATAGTAGACGTGATACGGTCGCAGCCTTGATGAATTGTGGGCGAGCACCAATAACTGTTAATATTTTCAAAACTAAATTTTCCTACAAATACCGTTTAATACCTGATATTGATCTTCGGTGTTTTTACATACATACACCCCATGTCCATCAATAGACAGATCAATCCTTTCACCAAATTCACTCATCCAGCCAATTTGCACTGCAGGTACACCTACAACTAAAGCATAATCTTTTACATCTTTTGTCACTACAGATCCTGCTCCAACAAAAGAATACTTACCAATTACAACTCCGCATACAATAGTGCAATTAGCTCCTAAAGTTGCACCTTTTTCCACCAGCGTATCACGATATTCATTCTTGCGAGAAATAGTAGCGCGTGGATTATATACATTAGTAAAGACCATACTAGGGCCACAAAAAACATCGTCTTCTAGTGTGACGTTGTCATATACAGAAACATTGTTTTGAATTTTTACATTATTTCCTATTTTCACCCTATTGCCAATAAAAACATTCTGGCCTAATGAGCAATTTTCTCCAATTATTGCGCCACTACAAATATGAGTCCAATGCCAGACTTTTGTGTTTAACCCAATAACCGCCCCGTTATCAATAATTGCTGTTTTATGTTGCATAAGTATTTTTTTAGTACTCAAGAGGAAGTGATATTGTTTTCCCATCTCTAGCAGAAAGATATGTAGCAATTAATACCTCTAAGGACTTTAACCCCTCCCGACCATCAGTTTCTGGTTCAGATTTACCCCTCATGACATCAATCACATTTTTATAATAAAGTGGATGACCAAAACCATATACTGAAGTCGTCTCATAACTAGCTTCATGGATTTGATCATCGTAATCCATCTTATCTTCAAACTCCCACTTTTCAATCTCATTTACTGCAACCCCTCCAATACGCACCGTCCCTTTTTCTCCAATAATAGTTATGGAACCTTCATAATTTTTAGGATATGTGAGCATAGTAACACTCATGGAGCCTAAGGCTCCACTACGCCAACGAATATTCATTACTCCAGTATCTTCAACCTCGATATCTCGTGCTTGCGTTGCTGTCATTGCCTGTATGCTGTCCACTGAACCAATAAGCCAATCAATTAAATCAATATAATGACTCGCTTGGTTCATAAATGCCCCGCCATCCAACTCCCAAGTTCCACGCCATTTTGCTGAATCATAATACTCTTGGGGCCTGGTCCAGAATACATTAATATGCACCAAATGAATACGTCCAAATCGTTTTTGATCTATCGCTTTTTTAAGTATTTGCAATGTAGTGTTTCTGCGATTTTGTTTTACCACAAATAAACGCACCCCAGCCTCATCACATGCTCTCACCATACGAAGGCCATCTTGCCATCTAGTAGCCATAGGTTTTTCTGTTATAACATTCACACCATATTTTGCGGCGAGAACTGTTTGATCTGAATGGAGGCCGCTTGGAGTGCATAAAATCAATAAATCAATTTTATTTAAGCTTAGCATTTCATCCAAAGAATCATAACCATCGACATTAAGCTTGGACTTATGATTTTCCAGAACAGCAGGATTGTTGTCACATATGGCAATCAACTCCAAACTATCATTATGCGTTCTTATTGAGTCAAAGTGTTTTTCTGAAATTCTTCCACAACCAACTAATGCGACCTGTATTTTTTTGTATTTCATATCTGAAAATTTTATAACCTATATATTTAATAATATCTTTTTTAATTTGTGTTTATAAAACAAAAAATATGAATTATAAATCTTAATGAGATGTCTGCGTGAAGTAAATATATCAATAATTTTTTCTTCATCATAACTTAAAGTACTTCCAAATAAAGAACTATCTTTAGCAATAGAAAATTCATTCAAAGGATTATTTAAATCAACCTCTCCTTTTAATAAATCTTTCAATGAAAAAAATTTTATTGTGTCATTGAGTGGAAATTCAATTGCAACAGAAACTCTATTTGTATCTTTTATATCAAGGTTTGAATTTTTATTAATTCTTACCCCATCTAACGACATAAGGGATAGACCGTTAAGAACGGTATTTCTAAATTTAACCCATTGGTAAAGCTCAGTCAGTGTAATTGGTAGTACCTCTGGATTGTCGCCGCATTCTAATATAGTATTAAGAATTTCTGGATATTGACCCAATATTGCGGGGTGTTCATATACTAAACAAGGCTCATCCGACTGACTTAATAAAGCATGAATCATTTTTTGATAAGAAGAAACAATTTTTTCATGATCATGGCCATAGTACTGCTGAAACTTACCATAAACTAAAGGCTGTGAAGGGATTTCAAAATAATTTCTAATCTTGTTTGATATTACAGGTTTATACGGATAATTAGAATAATCAAAACCCAAAGAGGATGCGTACTTATATTTATATTTCTCAATGATTTTAGCTAAACTATTATACCAAAAATACTCTGGAGAAATAAAACCGTAAACTTTACCAAAAGTTTGTTTTAATAATTCAAAAGAATAATGTATATTTTTTTTAGAATGAAATTTATCTGGAAAATGACAGTGAAAAAAATTATGATTTGCAATATCAAATCCACCTAAAAATGATTCTGAAAAACTTTTATAGTCTGGACTTCTCCTATAATAATTCAGTGCCATTGTTATTCTATCCATATAGTCATAGCTCTGATGAGTTGTATTATTAATTCTCAATAAAGCAATTGATTCTTTTACGTTTCTATCAGGATCAACATCTATACGAAGATTAAATATATTTTTATATGATTCAGGATACTTCCATAAATAAATAAGTGGCTTATTCAATTCAATAGAAGATAATCTCAATATTTTCTTCATATACTTTTTAACATTTCTTTTGTCAGTGTAGCAAAGTGTTTCACTGCACCACTTACTTCCTGAATGATTAAGAGATATTCTTTTCACTGACTGTCTTGAATCAGAAAAAGAAAATTCAAGATTTTTATCATAAAAAATATAAGATACACTTCCCTCTCTAAGAATTCTAATATCAATAGTCTGTGAACTATCAGTAATAGAATAATTCTTACATGAAAAATTAGTACTAATTACATCTGTATTTTCATATCTACCACTAATTGAGTCAAAATTTTCCTTTGATGTTATCACAACGCGTTTCTGTGTTTGAGAATGAGAGAAAATACTTGAGGCACTATCTGACTTTAAATTACGCAAAAAAATAACATCAAAATCTTTGGCAGTATCCATCTCGGATGAACAAAATCCTTCAGAATCAAGAAAAGACTTCCAGAACAGAAGTGAAGTATCTAATTGAATAATCATTCTTCTAAATTATGGATATATACTAAACTAACCATATCTATCCAAAACATCTTTTAAATATTTTCTTTTCTTTTTATTGTGATCAATAGGGAGATCTATAATTCTTTCATCGATTATGCGTGCTGAATCAAATTGAAAAGAGCGAATATTATATCCATTAGAATAGTATATTTCATTATTCATTAAATAAGTTGAAAATCTTCTACATGTCTCTTTTTCAAAAAAGAGTAGAATTAGTCTGAAACCTACTGGCTTTCCTCTAATACTTCTGATTACCCTGTAGTCTTTTGTATCTATAATCAAATCTATAAAATCCTGCCTGAATTGAAACGCCAGATCAAGTTGTGCTGCAATAAGTTTCATGTTATACCAATTAACCCATATAGGGATATACATATCATATACAGATATATGCGCATAATTTACCCACAACTCACTCAACTTCGAGAAAAACTTGCCAATAATTCTAAATGCTTTCCATTCAATTAAAACTCGACTAAAAATATACGAGCATGTTATTAATAAGTAATATATATTCGAGGTATTAGTAAAATCTTTCTGATTTAATTTCTTGCCTTTTATGGACATATATGCTCCTGCAAAACCAGATAAAGGCTTACCAATAGAAACTGAAATAAAAGCTGCATCTCCATACATAAGCAACGACTTATTGTGCAAAGTTGCACCGCATGATTGAGCACAATCATTCAATAATTTAATTTTTTTACTCTTACAGAAACTACTCAACTTTGATAGATTTGCACTATTTCCATATAGAGACGGAGCTAATACAACTGATATCTTATTTTTTTTGCATATATCGTGCACGCTATTAAAAGATATATTCATATCTTCAATATCAATATCACAATAGATAACAGAATTTCCACTGTACTCAATGGCAGAAACCACATCACTACAAATATAGTAAGGGACAATTATATTCTTTCCTTTAATTCCCCAAAGATCCAATATACGGATAATGCATGCTTTTCCAGATGAAAGTTTGTTAATATTTTCATCTTGAAACAGTTTTATTAATTTTTTCTGGGTTAATGGATGGTGGTCAAATACTAGGTTTGGACGATGTTTGTATATTTTCATCGCAATTAGATACCTAAATTAATTTTTCGTTTTTTACGGCCGACAATAACAGATCTAGTACGCACCGGAATATATTTCAACAAATTATAATAAATTAAACTCAATGCCTTTCTAACTCTTTTATTTTTTTCTACATTTAATTTTTTAGAGTTTTCTAAACATATTTTGTTGACCACTCTAACATCTCCACCAAAACTTTTCTTAAAGCTATATACACCACTACCAACCGAACCCTCCCCCATATCTATACAGGTCAGCCCTCTGTTTACACATTTTTCTATCATAGACCACACTAACAAATGATTGGGGGCTAAATAATTAAAACTTACAATACTAGAATGGAACGGGTATGAAGCTACACTCTCTCCATATTGCACAATAATTCCGCCAATTACTTTATTGCGGTATATTGCTGTTATTAAATCAATTTTGTCACCAAAACCTTCCATCATTTTTTCAAAAAACTCAAGTGAATGGGGAACTACTCTCTTGTTTAACATATTGGCTGAATATATTTTATAGAAATCAAATAAATGACTTTTATTGTTTGATAACTTAATATCAGATTTTTTACCCTTTCTAACCATATTTCTTGTTTTCTTTGGCAGATCTTTCCAGCACTGATCAATATTTTTATTTAGTGGTAATGTAATATTTTTCTTGTCAGAAAAGATATTCTCACTACTAATAATTTCACATTTATTAGACTGTATATAAATCCCATTGAGCCTTATATTAGATACGCTACAAAAATTACACAGCCCCTGTGTAAAATCTTTATATTCACAATTAAATACAGATAAGCCATTTCTGAAAGAATAAAAATTTAATTTTGACCTTGATTCTCCAGTCTGATACACCCATAAATAACCTACAATATCATCATTTTCATTATAAGATACAATAATTCTAACAGGTAAATTGTAAGACTCCTCTACAATTGACCCCAAGATACAAGAGTCACTAGATAATAGAGAGTCAAATAAAAATTTAGAACTTTTATCTTTAGATGCAGTCTTTAGATCTAGTATAGAGAATTTTATCTTTTGGTTATTTACCATAATTTATTTGTAAAAATCTAACCATGTCCTTCTTTATTTAAAGCATATTCCAAAAACTTTGAATAAATCTTATGCCATCTGTGAATAATGAATCCGGAGTGATATAGAAATACAACTTTTCCTCTGTACTTATAGCACTCATCAATAATGCCTTTTGCATATTCAAATTCAGATCCTTGAAGTTGTGCATATTTATCTTCATGGAATGTTAAATCCATTATTGGTGTAGAGATTAGTTTAATTCTTAACATTTTTCTTTTTGAAAAATCATATGCATTCATACCTCTAGTTGTCCCATTTCTAAATCCAGGCTCTTCTGGATAGGAAAGTGTGTAATCGTATCTAATACCATTTTCTTCAGCAATCATTGGTGTTTTTGATATATCAAATTTCAAAACATGTTGCCTAGCAGATGTAATCCTACACTTGCAAATTTTTTCAACTGAATCTAGTTGTGTTTTATAGTATTCTGTATTGTTATAAGTCAGAACCCCTGGATGCACCCCTATCTCATATTTATTTTTTTTCAAATATATAATAAATCTTGTTAATAGTTTTATCTCTCCTAAGTAATACTCTGAATCTGATGGATGTTCGCTTTTACCCATTATCATAAATATAACTTTTATCTTTTTTTTCTTATATATTTTATTTAGCCTATATATTGAACCCCATGGTTCAAATGGAAACAATTCCTCATATACTCTTAAAAAAAACCTTTTAAAATCTTTTCTTTTGACTATATCTCCAATCACGATTCTCATTGATTTCCAAAAAAAATGGTAGCTCTTTAGTCTATCTACATCATGAGTAGCTATTATTGAATAATTACTTCTTATGGGTATGACTCTATCCGTTGTCATATTTAAAATAATTACCTCTAAAAAATAATCTACTACTGCCTTTCCATAGTGTCCTGATTGATAAACCGAATCTTCTTCTATCTTATGCCTCCCATAATCGTCTATATTATTTATATTTGTCTCTTCAATTCTACTAAGAATACAAAACGACATTGCAACCAAATCATCATTTATAACAACTGATGAGTTACTAGATTTATCAAAATTTATTAAACTTAACGAAGATCTTAATTCTTTTACAAGAGTTTTTTTATCTCTAAAATAAACTGCATCATTTTTGATATACAATATCCTCTTTAAAAGATTGTCATTTATATAAAGCCCTGGTTCATCTACACTATCAAATCCATAGTAAATTACACAGTCAGCGTAATCTTCTTGGTTTACAATTTCAACTTGATAGGAGGATTTTAAAAAAGCAATAAAGTAATCAATTTCATTCTTAAAATCAATATTTCTATTGTGAATTTTAAAAAATAATTTAAAAGCTTTCACTGTTTAAAACGATACTAAAAAATATGGATTCTTGGTCAAAATATTACCAATAATTTCATCCATTAGTTTAACACTGACCATTGATAAAACCACCCTTCCTTGAATTGATTTTTCAACTATCGCACCCTTACTCAAAAGCAAATTGTAAATTTTTTTTCTATTAAATTCGACAGGGTAAAGTTCTGCATGATTTTTTTGTTCAACAGAATAAATACCACTAGTACTGTATACAACCCCACTATAAATTACATTTTTTCTCTTATAAGGAACTTTATATTTTTCTTCTAAAAAATGTAAATATGTAGACACAAACCTACCGGTTAATAAATTTACAATAACAGCATCTCTATCGTAAAGACTGGAGTAAAAACCTGCCTCTCCAAATGTGTCATGGTAATCTATATTAGCAAACTTATCTTTTCTTTGGGTTGTATACGAAACATTATGTATAGGATCACTAGTTCTAAATTGAGACACAACTCTAAACTGCTCTGCAAACAAACCAATTTCTGCCTTTGAGTGTTCTATAGAATACACACCTGATTTTCTAAAGGCAGGAGTAAATGATTGACTCATAAACGATACAGGTCTCAACTTCTCATTTAAGAAATTTACTATCGTTTCAGTTGCCTTTTGAGGATTCGAATAGTATTTGCAAAATGGCTTCAAACCAACATGAACAAAAAGCTCTCTACCATTAAAAACATTAAATTTATCTGACCAGCACTCATTTATAGATAATTCATTGCTATATGATGAAGTATATTTACACTTGACCTTGTCAAATACTCTGTATGTATATAAATTTGCCTTGAAAAAATCCATTTTTTATAAAAATCAGTCTAAGTTATCAATATTTATATTATGATGTTCTAAATACTCTTTTATTCTCCACGATCGTGCGTCTCTTGCACCTCTTGAATCTAAAGTCCATTGAAAATATCCCAACATAAAATAATCATTTGTTGGACTTAAAAAATACTTGAAATATTTATCGTCAAATTTATGCCATTTTTTCCTGCCTATAAATAAAAAAACAGCCTTAAAAAAGAACCTTAATATAACTATGGGAGTTGGCCGATTATCTTTTGGATTGATGGCAATGCCTTTCCATACTTTGCCCCAATTTTCTCTGATCAAAGTATATTTGTATAATTTTTGTTTATATTTATATTCAACTGGAACCTGTTCCCAAAAATCCATAAGCCTGTTGTCCCATAAGGGCATTCTCCAATCATAACCAAAAAACTCATAACAACGCTGCATCATAACTATATGTTTACTTTGCCTACCTAACCATTCAAAAGACTCATATATTGAAGAAATAGGAATTCTATCCATATTACATTTGAATTTTTCTTTATACAATTGATCTAGGTTATAACTAATAATACTATCATTTACTTCATTTCTAAGCTTTTTCCATTCACTATAATGCTTATCTAGATACACAGAATACAAATCACTTTTATCCCCTTTTATTAGCTTATTAGCAATATGACCACCAGATAAAAAATCACCAGTATTGCCATTAATAAATACAGCATCATCATCAACCCAACCACTATTTTTCAATTGTAATACGGCAAAAAAATCTTGGTAAAAAGGTGTTGATGACATTGTTTCAAAATCATCTTTATATTGTTTAAAAATTTTTGAATAGAAGACTTCTTGATGTTTTTTTCTTGTTGTTACAATGCCTTTCCACTTATATCCAAGAGCTTTAGAAATCTTCTCACCTATGACCATATCTGAGCTTTTTTTAACCCCATAAGAAAAACATTTTACATTTTTATAATTAAGTTTATATAATGCTGATACAATTAGTCTTGAGTCTTTTCCAGCACTCAATGGAACTACAATTTGCCTACCTTCACAACTAGATATGACATTTTTCATTATAGTTATCATGGTGTCTGAAAATATAGTTGAAAGTAAGTCCTCGTCTCTTTCGGCTTTATTAAATGGCAAAAAATTATAATAATTTTTTATAGAAAAATCATTCTCTTGGAAAAAAAGACATTCTCCAGCCATTAATTGGAGAATATTTTTATAAATAGTTTTGCGTCCAATTGTATAACCAGACATAGCAACTTCCAATATGGATTGGCTGTTTACTTTAATATTAGGTTTGTGTGTTTTCTTTAAATCAACTGAACTATTGCTAATAATATAGTCATCGCCTATATTAGTGTAATAAATAGGTATAGATTTAATTCTATCTACTGCAGAAAATATAAAATTACCTTTTTGAACTACAATTGCATAATGCCCATTTGTTGATTTTATATATTCCTCAATATCTTTAAGCAATAGGTTTTCTTTTGAAATTATGGATTTTAAACTTGCAAAAAAATCCTCTTTGTTATTATTTATTAAATAACCTTTAAACCAAATATTTATATTATCAATTTTATTTAATGACCATCCATGCGACAAAGTCATTAGAATTTTACATTTTGTCATATGATTAAATATTTTATATAGGAAAAAATTCAAAATAAAACCCAGGAAAATTTAATTTAGAATTTTTATTCATTTGTATTTTTAGGTCGACAAATATAAAATTCGTTCTAATTTATGATTAACAGAATTGGCATGGTAGGATTCAAATGAAACACCATAAAAATACGATTTTCTAAAGCTTCAATTAATGTATCTTTAACAAACCATCTCCCAGAACCACTTCTATACAATACTCTGTCCGCGAACTGTTCGGCAAGCTTAAATAAATCACTATTTTTATCCTCTAATATAAGAGAAGATGGCTCTGGAAATACAAAATCAATTCTAATTTTATTATTTTCTTTTAGCTTTTTAATAACTGGAAGCCAAGTATCTATCAACCCAAAACCTGGTGAACACCACATCAATAAATGCATATATTTAATATTTAAAATGAATCAAAATAACTTTAGAGACTCATCTCTAGATAATTTAAGTAAAAATTGATACATGTTTTAACCTCTCTGATTAAGTCTAAATTTTTACTCTTTTAAGTGTAAATTAAACATCTTTTTATCCATCCCTTTAAACTTTACTGACCTTGTTTTAGCACAATCTCAGAAGATTCTATTCTGTTAATGTGGCGACTTCCTATTATAAGCTCATTCTTGCCATGAGACGTACTCTAGGAAGATTTTCTATAATGGAATGTTGCTAATATCTAATCCCCATCAAAAAATCAGCAAATAAAAAGTCTATTTTTGTATCTATATCAACCGATATATCCTGAGACATCTCATATTTTACCACCCCAAAACCTCTGACAACTTTTTAAAATTTCTTATATAGAACATCCTAAGAAACCTTCTTCTTATTCTGGTTCAATTTTATACTTTCTTGGTACACATCCATTGGTTTTTTATAGTCTAATGTTTCATGG
>ENA-OREN01004651-OREN01004651.1-marine-metagenome-genome-assembly--contig:-NODE-4651-length-11839-cov-5.263391_pt1 | contig 11839 bp, 10 predicted proteins | sample MGYA00248624_ERZ508555 | MGnify/ENA primary metagenome ERZ508555 (study PRJEB26222, sample SAMN06267773) | marine metagenome | isolation source: Saanich Inlet, British Columbia, Canada | place...
AAAGATCTTTCTGGAAACCTGCGAAGCTACAAGGCTAGGGTGGCTGGAAGCTACCGTGCTGCACTTCCTGAAGAAATTTCATCAGAAATTAAGGCAGGAAAGTACTGGGTTTCCCCAAAGGTGGACGGGGAACTATGGTTCCTAATTCTTGGTGATGGATCTCCATGGCTTGCCAGTCCAAAGGGAAAAGTCATATCTGGCAAAATTCCACTTCTCGAGGAAGCAGTATCAGCCTCGTCAAAAATAGAAGGAAGAACAGTAGTGGCAGGTGAGCTTTTTGCTGCTGTAAAATCTGGAAGGCCCAGGGTGGGTGACTTGAAATCTGCAATGGGTGGACAAAAAAAGGCTGAAGTTGAGAGGCTTGGTTTTTCTGCATTTGACCTAGTTCAAGGAGGAACAAATTCATCAAAGATGCCATTGGAGGATTATGGTGAGAAGCTTGCCGTGCTGCAACAACTTTTTGAAGGAGGAAAGCGGCTTAAGGCCATCCAGACCCATGAAATGGGCAAGCCTGATGAAATTTCTGGACTATTTGATGAACTGGTTAATGGTGGCAAGGCCGAGGGGCTTGTTGCTCGCAGTGAAAAAGGAATCGTCTATAAGCTAAAACCGTCTATTTCTCTTGATATGGTGATCTTGGGATATACTGAAAGAACAAGTGATGCCTCCCAAGTACGTTCAATTTTGTTGGCTTTAATGCGGGAAGACGGGCAGTTTCAGATTATCAGTGGTTGCGGAAACCTAGGTACAGATGAAAACCGTACCATGTTGATGAAAAAACTGAAACCAGAATGCGTGGAGGCTGAACTGCACTTTGCATCAGGGTCTGGTGAAGTTTACCGCTTCGTAAAACCCGAAACTGTGGTAGAAGTAAGGGTAACTGATATACAGGCTGAAAATACGTCAGGTGATGCGATTAAGAGTATGGTTCTACAATTTTCAGAAAATAAATGGATGCCTGTCACACCGATGCCTTCAGCCAGCCTGTTGCATCCTGTACTGCTTCGAGAGAGAGACGATAAATCGGTCAATACTAATGATGTGCGTTTTTCACAACTACTCGAAAGAACACATGTTGACTCAACCGATCAGACAATTCAACTCACTGAACTCCCAAAAAGCAATCTTTTAGAAAGAATGGTGTGGACTAAAGATAACAAAGGCAAGAAGGCAGTTCAAAAATTGCTGGTTTGGAAAACTGGTAAGGATACAAAGGATTCAAATTTCCCAGCTTATGTAGTTCACTGGACAGACTACAGCCAAGGTAGAAAGGATCCGCTTAAAAGGGAAGTCCGCCTTGCTCCCAATGAAAAAATAGCCAAAGCTATTGGTGCAGACATGATAGAAGCGAAAATTAAAAAGGGCTGGGAAGAAATAAAACTACAATAAACAAACTAAAGTACACCTTAACTCATAAGAAATACTGTCCTTGACTTGGGGTCCACTTCAACATGATGTGCTGCAGGAGCAACGAAGGGCATTTATTCATTTGCAAATCTACATCATATTATTAGTTGCATTTAATATGTTTTTATCTAATTTTGATTTTAGATTTTGATAATCATTACAACAATGATCCAGTATCATCGGGAATTTATGAACTTTAATATTGATCTCTTTTTCATTGTTACTGAGTTCATCTTTTACAATAAAACAGGCTAAAGAACTTCCTGCATTTGTTACATTATCACTGTCTTGAGAATCACTTATAGAAGATGGGTAAAGGAGAATAATGTTATTTACTTCGTATCGAATCGCATAGGATACCATCTGATACATATCTGTTTGTGAAACACCTATTTTAGAATCTGTATTTGGGCTGAGTATTTTATATTTAGTATCAACAATTAAATTGTTTGCTGGGGACTCATTATTTTTAATAAAAATATCTGGTTTTAGTTGAAAAACACCAGAATCATTTTTTAAGGCCAAATACCGGTCTTGTCTCTGTGCTTGAATAGCTAAATCTTTTCTATTTTCTTCCACAAAGCCCACCACGAAATCTTCAAATATTTTTTCCATAGGTAGCAGAAAAGCAAATACTTCAAGTTCGTCCTTGTAAGAATACACCATACTGTTGGACAAAAATAATTTGCAGTAATCAAGCACCGCATTCAGTTCTTTATAAAATGGATTCAAATGAACTTTTTCGCAATCATCATAAGTCATTTGGGCATTTTCCACATCATCCAATAGAAATACAATTTCAAAAAGCAGCTTCTGACATACATCATTTTCCGTATGCGCCAAGAGCATTTTGGATACATATTTTATAATTCGATTAAAGCGATTATCAATATCAAATGTATCATAATCGCAGGTAATTCTCTGCCAGTTGCCCGTAGTAATATTGTTTTTGATATAGCCGTTTACATCCAGGCGACCTTTGATAAATTGGTTGTCTTGATTGATATCATGATAATTTTGATACAAGACGCGATTCATGGCATCCCGTGTATAAGTAGCAAACATTAAAATGAGTATTTCAAAGAAGCTGTCAATTTCAATACTGTCTAAATCTGATAAAGATTTGGGAAACTGAATCTTTTTGTTATAACTCAACCAATAGAGAATATGGAGATGGATATTTTTAATTTCATTTTCGGTTGGTTCTCTGTCTTTGTCATAAAATATTTTAGGAAGCAGATTTATTTCAGTATTCTCATACCGAATGACACCTACATAATTTCGGGGAGATAATTCATTGGATCTAAAGCGAACGAACCGTTGCTTACCTTCATCGGCTTTGGATTCATCATTTTCATCACTATACCAGTTTTCGGCTTTAGGCCGGTCTTTCCAAATACCATCCAGAAAAGCCTCAAAATTCCCATCCTTTAATCTGGCTGGTTCATTATTCCATTTATATTCGAACAGATTAACTGGTTGTATCGTCGCCATTATCTTTCGCTTTAGAATCTACAGTTGAGTTACTTTCCTTTACACCAGAACATTTTACAACACCATATTTATCAAAAACCTTATCATTAATTGCAACAACTTTTTCTACCAATCCTTTAATTTTTTTTCTATCATTCATAAAATACTCATTGAGCAATGGAATGATTTTTTTATTAAAGACATTCTTAAGAAAATCATCATTCTTTTTTTCTCCTCCCATAAAATAGGAGTGACCTATTTGGTAGTCTACCCCTTTCATCTGTCTAATATCTTCATTCAACGTTTTCAGTATTTCACGAAATTGATTTTCTATTAGCTCTTCTTTCGGAAACAAACCTTTAAACTCAAATCGTCGTCTTAAAGCTACATCCAGTAAGGCTAATGATTTATCGGCCGTATTCATGGTGCCCATAATAATTAAATTTTTTGGTACACCAAATTTTTTGTCACCATTGGGGAGTGTCAGAATCAGTTGATGAGCACCGCCAATCCGTTTATCATCTTCGATGAGAGTTATGAGCTCACCGAACACACGGGAAATATTGGCTCTGTTTATTTCATCAATAATAAGAACAACTTTAGGTGCCTTATCGGAAAAATCAAAATCGTCTTTTTTAAAATTTTCACACTCATTTAAAAACCATTTTATTCTCTCTTTTTCATCGTTGATTTCATCTTCGTCTTTTCGTGCCAACTCCAATGCTTTTGCACAAGCCTTGATAAAAATGCCGGGTTTCCACTGAAATTGTAAATTCCCTTTATTTTCGTCATTATCTATTACAGGCCGCAATCCTCCAACAAATTCTTCATATGAATAATTTTGGTGGAAGGTAACAAAATGGATTTGGCCACTATTAAGTCCATTGTTGAACATATTTGTGTTCGATTCGTGAAACTCTTTTTCATATTCCTTATCTTCATTATCTTTATCATAATCGATAATATCATCGATATCTTTTATATTTTCATTTTTACCCCCAATTATACTGGCTGAAATATCAACCGTTTTGTAGGTTTTTCCTGTCCCGGGGGGACCATAAAGAATAAAATTGGAAGGGGTATTGATATGGTTTATTATTGTAGAAATCTTGCTGTTTACAACTAGTTCTTGTACATCTAGTCCTTGTACATCATTTGTTAAATTCTCGTATTTATCAATAATTTGCTCATAATGCGGAATTAAATCTTTGAAAATATTCACAAAATCAGTTTCTGAAGTTTCATCGAGGTTCTTTTTATAACTCAAATTTCGTTCGATATTATCACCGTCTTTTTCTAGTTCGAAATTATGGTGGTTTTGCATATTAATATTTTGAAATAACTGACTTATATATTCATATATTTCAACTAATTCATCTTTTGGTATTGGATGGTTCCGATATTGTGTTTTGTTTCGGTTGTCATGGATACCTATGGAAATCATAAAAAGATCTTCAAGCGGGATCATTTTTACATAGATTATTAATAAGCATTTATCCTGTTCTTTTGTATTCTGCGGTTTAAAAAATCTCCAATTATATTTCTTATATGGATTTGAATCGTTCCCACCAGGCCGAAATGATGAAGATTTTGTATCTTTACCATAATCCCAACCTTCAATATTATTTATTATACTATCTGTAAATGTTGTGAATATATTATTTAATTTTTTCGCAAACTCATCATCAGATTTTCTCTTTTTAACGTCTTTGTTAGTGGGCTTCCCTGCAATAGTTTTAGCTTTGTCTAAAACATTTCCTATATTTATTATTTCCATCATTATTTCTCCTAAATTTATTTATTAAACCAATCCATCAAAACTCAAATCTCAGAAAGAATATCAAAATCCTCACCTTATTCGCATTCAATTAAGCCATAAACGGAATTTTTGTGCTTACCGGATATGACTGAACAATTATAAATCAACCGATGGAACCTCGTGGGATAATAGAACTTCTGGGACAATAAAGATACTTTATTCTGTCACCCGCAAAGCAAAACCAAACACACCTTCACAAAAGTTTCGCTGATGATCTGAAACTGCTGGTTTGGTCTTTACAACAGGTTTTCACTTTGTTATTAGATTTCCTTCTTTATCAAAAAAATCACACGGGCCAGTTCAAAGTCTCTTTGTAAAATCCTTTAAATTATTGCAGTGCGGTTTTTGTTTCCCATATGTTTATTTATCTAAACATGTTAGGAATTGTGGGATTATGCTTGACTTTGGATGGGGGGGGTATAAGTAAGCTCAGTGAGAAGGCGTAGAGAATATGCTTGGGCAGGAATTCACGATAGTTTGAGGCTTATTATATACATTAACCACATTAACCAATAGAGGAAACATGGCAAAACAAGGATTTGAAGCAAGCGGGCGAATGTCTGTTGAAAAATTTGAGCAGTTGTTTAGGGGGGAGTTTGACGTGTACTGTGACATACTTGACGAAAAAGGAAGGATTGCTAAGCAAAGTGCATCTTTAGCTAGTCTTCGTCCAAAAGATTTTAAGGCACCAGGTAAAGTCGACTTTAGTCTAAGTGCAAATATGCAGGTGGCAAATGTGCAGAAGAAGTTTAGAGAGAATTTTGGATTAGAATTGCAGATATACAAGCTGAACAAGCCAGATGAAAAAGATACTTTGGCTAGTTTAAGAAAGGGAGTTTTGCTTGGAGATGATGATGTTGGAGATGATTATGATGAAGGTGAAGAAAACACGGATAATGAGTTTGATATAGAAAGCTTCTCAGAGTACGAATTAAAAGAGGCTGAAGTCCTTTTTGGCAGCGACGGGAAAAATGGTTTACTTATTATTTTATACCGGATATATGATGAGAATATACCTTCTATTCAAGAAGGTGATTATAAAGTAAGACCTGGATATGCTTATGATAAATTTTATTTAAACAGGTTAAGTGACTATGACATGGGACTGTTAGGGTTAATTCATCATATCATGTACAAAGAAGGATTTTATTCAAAAATCTTAAGTGAAAAGCGGTTGAAAGAAGTTAAAAAAGTTGTTGAAAATGATCCTGAAAGCATTTATCGACCCCCTTTTGAAGGTGAAACGGCAGAAGAGGATATTGAATTTGAAATTATCAATACTACCTTAGATGTTATTTATAGCAATGCGTGTAAGTTTGTAGGAATAAGTTTAAATGAAGAAGGATGTGACATTTCAGAATTTGTAGAAGAGTACGGAGAATGTTCATCATTGATAAATAATTTTTTTGATGAAGCCGAACGCTGTTCCACTGAAGAAGAAATAAAAGACATGTGGGTATCTTGTAAATCTGACCTAGAAAATGACTTTGATGTATATGATTTGAACTTAATAAAAGCAGGGATAGTAAATATGTTGAAGGGAATATGAAAATACTTAAATCACTCTGTGATCAGTACAGTCTTTTTTGAAAGTAAGGGTTATGACCAGTTCCCAGTCTCTTTGTAAAATCCAATCAATTGTTGCAGTACGGTTTCTATTCCTCATATGTTTATTTATCTAAACAATGAGGAAATTGAGGATTTTTTTTGGGGAATGGGTTGGAATGAATGAATAATTCCTAAAGGAGAAAAAAATGGCTGAAGAAAATGTTGAATCACGTAGAAATAAAGCTTCTTCCAGTACCTGGAGCTCCTCCAAAGAATTGGAAGAGTTGGCAGTGGACGAGAATGAGGATGTACGTATCAGTTTAGTAAAATTTATTTAGGAGGAAAAAATGGAAGGTGTACAAGTTTATAATATTGAATCTATAAGTGGAATTCAATCTTCTATAATAAGTTTAGGTGAAGAACAATATGATACTATTACGATTAAAGGCAATAATGAAAAAAATGATAGTTTCCACTCACTATCATTTTATACATCAGGCTTTGAAAAATTTCTTGTAGAGTGGAATCATAATAAACCCATTACAGAATATATACCATACTTAGACACTTTTAATTTTTATGGTGATGATGATGAGTTAATGCTTGAAATAGATTATAATCTTTTTTTAAATTCATTGGAATTTAAATTGTATCCAGCAGAAGAAGAAAATAATTATTGTTTAGAATTATGGGGAAGTTATTATTTTGACGTAGATGAAAAATCATTAAGCCTAATAAATGAAGTTGATAGTATTGATATAGGTTTATATTTTTTGAATAAGAACGATAGTGACGATTTACTTGTAAACAATGATGGTGAGTTTTCAGTTATTGAGGGGGGGAGTACAAGTTTTATTGTTGATGAAGAATAGTGATAATATAATTTTTAGTTTATGATGCAGATGTAAACGCATTATCTGAAGCTGATCAGACAGCATTGCATTTTGCCTGTAGAGATAGAGATAAGATTAAAAATGTAGTAGAATTTGTAAATTTTCTAATAGATAAAGGGGCAAATGTAAATGCAGGTACAATTAGTGAGTCGACACCTTTAATAATGGCAGCAAGGGAAGGAAGTCTAGATTTGGTTAAAATATTAGTAGAAGCTGGAGCAGATGTAAACCTTGAAAATGATGACGGTGATTCACCAATGAAAATTGCCCTTGAAAATGAAGATGATAAAACTTCTCTTGAAATAAAAAAATATCTTATTTCAAAAGGAGCAACTGAAGATGAAGACTCCAAATAAAAAGGCAGTAATTGGTTGGGAAATATTTTGATTTAAGGTGGGTTATATTTATTTACACTCCCCATTCACGTATTTTTCGCTAATATTTCCTTCTTTATCATGTTTTGTTCCGTTCCAAAGCTCATTATCTTTCCAATCACCTTCTAAAATAGAACCATCTCTGTAAGTTCTTTTTCCTTTACCGTTTCGTCTGTTGTTTTTATACTCACCTTCATACACACTCCCTGATGCAGGACCCTTACTAGACCAAGTAAAAGTTCCATCCCCTTCTCTAAGTCCGTTTACGTATTGTCCAACATATGTTGCACCACCACATCCAGTCCATATTCCATCTCCATGAGGTTTACCATTTTCAATTTCCCCTTCATACTTATGATCAGTAAAATAACCTTCTTTATCTTTTTCGTAAACTCCACCTCTAGGTTCTTCACTCCATTCTAACCTTCCGTATAGTATTTCTATTTTACTAGGCATATCAAATTTACTGAAAAAGGTTTAAAACATGACCTTAAACAAAAAATACTAACATTTACAGTATTTATTTTCTACCCAAAAATTGAGCTAATTTTATCATCGCCAATGTGTCACGCTCACAATATTGAAGTAAAGCAGTTCGACCTTGTTTCATTTCATTTTCACTTATTCCAGGAGTAATCATTTCAAGAAATTTCTGCTGTGCTGCCTGACCTCCTTGCACTTCCAAATCTTTATAATCCAATTCAGGCGCAACGGTAGGTAAGACAAATTTAATGCTCCAGCTACCTCGCATTTCAGGGTGGCAATAGTATTTTTGGGTCAAAGGCAGAAGATCAAAAAGTCTTGCTTGAATGTTTTTAATTTTTTCTTCTAAATGTGGATATCTGATACTTGTCTCACGAAGGATGCGTTCCTCATAGCTACTATAAACAATCACTGGCCCATCATTATCAATTGCAGATATAAGCTTTTCAGCAAAATCCAGCATTGGCGGTTTCCCACTGGTATCCAAAAATTCAAAATGTTCAAAGTTTCCTGGACTGTCCTCAATATGACATGACCACTGAAAAGGAAGTTGTTCAAATGGACGAGTTCCTTCCCAAATTGGCATTGCAAAAGAGATAGTTTCAAAATCGAGATAATTTCTGGGATAACTGAGTTTGGCGAGTTCCACACTGGCCTGCGGGTCGAGTTCAGGAGTTTGGCTAGAAATAACGCGATGCACCCTACTATGAAGAGAGTTACTCAATCTATCTTCTGGAATCCTGCGAATGTCCGTATGGCCTTCTTCCTGTAGTTCTAATGCAAGTTTACCTAGATTTGGTAAGTCAGTGATTGGCCACTCTCCCAGAGATTCATAACAATGACTCTTGAAGGAACAGGAATATGGATCATTGCAGTGAGGCCCGACTTTGATTTCTGGCTCCTCATTTTCGAGCATTGCCTTGAATTGTTCTACCCAGACTGGGACTTGCTCGAGGTAAGGTGATATCTCTTCTAAGACATCGACTTGTTTCAGCAAACTGTCGTAGTTGAGATTTCCTTTATAAACAAACTGATTGTTTACATGTGCCAGCTGCATTCTTGAAATCCTATGTCCTGCACCAGTAATCACCCAATGCTGGATTGCGCAGTCCTTTAAAAAAGTAGGTTTGAGTTTCGTTGAACTTTTGACTTCAATGATTTCAACTCCTTCTTTTCCAGGAATCAAAATATCTGCTTGGACCAATACTCCTTCATGTTCAAAAGTGGCTTCAAATAGTGGAGGGCAATCAGGATTTTTGAGCAATTCTTCTGTTTTTCTTAGGGCTTCACTAAGCGGATTCCTATCAATTAAAACTCCATTTGGATATTGCTTACACGCCAAGTCTCCAATTTGATTGCCTTGTGCAAAAATCTGTTCTGTGGCATCGGAGATCTTGGCTCGTTCAGGATGATAGACTTCTTGATGAAGGCGTTTTACGCACTGCAATCCGCTTATAATTCTGGATTTAGAAAGTTTTTTAGCCATGTCTCTTTCATTACCTTTCTGAAATAAATCAAGACTAGGGCTGTTCCTTTGACCGCAAATATTTCATCACAGATTGCCAATCAGGGAACTTTTTGGTACCAAAGTGAATATGTTCTCCAGAAAATCTATCTGCACCACGTGCTGTGCGATCATCAATCAAATAGTCTCCAGTATTAAGATTTTTATGATGGGTTAATATCAAACTCCTTGAAGCATGCTCACTGAGGTTCTTTTTGATCCAAAGAAGTTTGTCAGACCATGCGGAAGGATTATTCCATGGGGCTGTTGACAAGACATATGTATCAAAATGTTTTGTCAATTCTATGAAGGACTCTATTGCATCTGGCATGGGTTCCATGAGGCCGAAAATTCCTGGTATATCGTCTTCGTCATCTTTATATTGATCAAGGACTTTCTTTGATAATTTTGGAAAGGCAGATTGAAAATCAACCAGTACGTTATCCATATCTACATAAACAATCTTTTTCATGAAAATCCGAGCATATTTGGTTAATTAATCTTTTAACAATTTTTCAAAGATTGGATTATCAATCTTATCCTCTAAAATTTTTTTACTGATAGTTTTATCAGTTTTGTTCCCCTGAGAGTCGATCTCGTCATATACCAAACCTTTATTTTTGTAATAAAACCCTAAGTATTTAAATCCATCTGAAAATGAAACAGTACGAAATGTTTCTTCTTGGATCCCATCTATATAACTCCCTTTTACGAATTTACCTTTTATTATGTCAACAGTATAAGATTTTGAATCTTGTAACGATACAAATTTAAACCCATTATAAGGTTGCCCCCCTTTAAATTCTCCGATAATTGTTCCCTCTTCTTCATTATCTGAGTTTAAAAAATATTGAATCCCATTGCCATCTGGTATACCTTCGTTCCAATCACCATTAATAAATTGACCAACAAGGTTTAGCGGTTGACCATCGTAAACATTAACATTCCAAGGTTTGTCATTTTTGAACTCTCCTTCATATGGGACATCTTCAATCATCATAAAAACTAAGTTTCCTTTTTTATCAAACCTTTTAACTGTAAATGGTTCCCCAGCAGACCAAGTCCCTTCAATTCTCTCTCCATTCGGATACAATCTAGTCCCATCCCCGTGCTCATAACCATCCCACCACATACCTTCGTATTTTATCCCCGCTGGATAAATACAATTTCCGAAACCATGAGGAACTCCTTGGCTTATTTCCCCCTCGTATTTCATATTCCCGTACCCCCAAACTGGATGATTTAAATCAAGAGTTCCCAAACCTTCTGGGATCCCATTTACCCAATCTCCTTCGAAAATCCATCCTCTTTCTTCAGATTCACCCTCCATTAGCGGATTTGTATCGGATTTGTATGATGATTTACCTTTCCCGTTGGGCATACCATCTTTCATTTCCCCTCTGTAAAAAATTCCATCTGGTCTAAAAACTGTTCCATCCCCATTAGGTTTTTTGTCTTTCCACTGGCCCACATATTTCCATCCGTCAGAAGAATCAAGTGACACCTCTTCATTTGTGGTGGATCCAGAAAATTCTGAATCAAATGGGAATTTGTAATTTTTACCCAACTCTATTAGATCTAGTTTATGCCTCACAAGATAACCATCTTTATCTATTGAAAAACCCTGTTCCATCCATCCACCATATGATTTCCCTTTTTCTAATTTTTTACTCATTTAAAAAATAAGATAACTAAGTGTGAGGTAAGATCTTTAGCACTAGATCACAAGGATTTGTTTCTTCAGAAACCTCATCTGTTAATCTAAAATGCATGACATTGTTCCTATAAATACGGCTTTCTTTCAAAAGCTTGATCATCATAGGTTTATCTAGGTGCTGAAGAGACCTGAATGAATCCCACAAATTATCTAATATCAACTCATAATCAATCATAGTGAGTTTGTCTAAATCTGGAACAGGTCTTTCAACCCCCACTCCATCAGAGAATTTCTTATATTCCGTAGTTAGGCATTCATTTACAGATTCTATACTTAACCCATTTATGAGGTCTTTAAGTCTATTTTCAAGATTATTGATCTTGACGTATTTGGTACTGAACTCGAAAAGAGATTCTGCGACAGATTTAGGGGTAAGGATTTTTCTGAATACGCAATCTTCATCCTCAAGTAAAACAGCAGAATTCGAGCGGATTTTTTCTAGTGTATCATCTAGTGAATCACCTAACTTTACAGTAGGTAATGGTTCTTCCTTTATTTCATCTAGTTCAGGAAGTTTTTGTTGATTCTCAATCATATATTTCCAGATACTCTTTCTGCGAATTAAAGCTAAATTGTTTTTTCCTCCTGGAATAATAGGAATCATTGAAACATTATTTGAAA
>ENA-OREN01004660-OREN01004660.1-marine-metagenome-genome-assembly--contig:-NODE-4660-length-11813-cov-2.948620_pt1 | contig 11813 bp, 17 predicted proteins | sample MGYA00248624_ERZ508555 | MGnify/ENA primary metagenome ERZ508555 (study PRJEB26222, sample SAMN06267773) | marine metagenome | isolation source: Saanich Inlet, British Columbia, Canada | place...
TTTTTTTCCTTTATTTTTTTTGCCTCTTTATGATTCAATTTCTTCTTTTTTCTTTTACTGTTGTAAATAAGCTCACTCTCTTCTAGTACTTCAAATTCTTCTTCGTAATCTATCCAATTATTTTTCATGTCAATTATACAATACCTTCCACTTACTTAATTTATCTAAAAATTCTGTAATTGTGAATTTTTTCCCTGAGTCCTGGACAATAGTTAAAGTTTCTAGCATTTCTGGGTGATTATTCACAATAGACATTAATGATTTCATTCCCCTATTAGCATAGAATGTGCCAAAACTTTCATCTCCAAGAGTATTTGCATCAAAGTCTAGCTCTGCTTGACCGTCATCTGAAAGCATGATATAGTATGTTGTTGCCATATTAGAATCTAGCTATGTTTATTGACAAATGAAACCTATTTTTGTCTTTTTTTTGTAAAATTATTCTTTAATAAATATATTATCATTTTGGTTTTCTTGGAGTTTTAAAATCTCTATATTAAAGTTCCCAAGTTTGAACTTACCTGTCTCACCACTATCGTTAAATATCCACGGGAATTTTGCTATCATATCACCGTCTTGCTGTGTAAGTTGTTTTAAATCGAACTCAACGATAATATCATTTTTACATTTCTTTTTATACGATTCTCCGCCATAGCATTTGTTACTTAGATCTATCAATGTATTTTGCTGTTCTCTGTCAATGTAGTCCAAGACAACAAATTCATTATCAATAAAAATATTAGAACACCAAGGTTCTAACATGTGCAGATGTTCAATATTACAATTGTGAACTACAAAGCCTATGTTATATATGGGTGCAACTATTGGATTCAACGTCGAGTTATGTAGAACCTCTGTACCCCACTTTCTGATAAAATTCCTTACGTTCTTAGAGTTAGTCGCTTTCCACTCAGGACTATCCTTTCCTGTGTCACCACCTGAAAGTTTGTTATATCTACTTCCCCTGCTGGTAAAGTGGTAAACTAGTGCATCCCAGGATTGAATAATCTCATATCCATTTAGTTTAAATCTATTAAACAAGTCTGAATCTTCTCTTGACTGAGGTGCGAATAATTTATCATGGCCTCCAATTGATAGAAAATCTTCTCTATACATACACCAGGGAGCAAAAATACCATCAGTTACTTTTTCATTTTCAAATGATGTATTATTCTCAATCCACTTGCTCATCTCAAATGTCTTTACTTCACTACCAAAGTCATGAATTATTTTTTCAGGACCCGGAGGATGAAGAGGTGGTTCTATTCTTGTTCCAGAAACTACGATTCCTTTCCTGAGATGTTTCAAGATGTTAATATCAAAGTTATTCCCAGCAACCATATCAGCATGAAAAGCACATATAATTTTTGTTGTTGCCAACTCAATGCCTTTATCAAACATTCCTACTATACCAATCCTTTCAGGCCCAGGATTTGTATGAATTATTAATTTATCATCTTTTAGATTTTCTAACCATTTGCTAGTATCATCCGTACTTGCGTCATCTAAAATCAAGATCTCATGATTTCCTGACAAATTCCTTATTGAATGGTATGCAAGCTCTAAAAATTCTAAGTTGTTTCTTGTTGGTATTACGAATGTAATTTGTTTCATTTCTGTATAACACCGACCATAATCCATGACTGGCTTAAATCAGCAGTTAGCGTTGACCCCCATTGTTTGTCAATTCCCGGCATGTTAAACGTCTGGAGAGGCACCTCAATTATTCCGAACCCAGTTATGTCGCAGTCTTTAAAATTTCTGAATAATATTTCTGTAAATTCTTTTGGGTCGTATTCATATAGATGTGTTCCCCCATTGTAAGTCCATGTTGGTGTTTTCCTCTTGGGGGTAGTAATAACAAGAGTTTCAGATGTAACACTACTTATAGATTGTAGATATTGATCGATTCTATCTGGGGGTAGATGTTCAAATGTTTCTATTGAAACACAAACTTCAAATTGGTCTTTATTAAACTTACTACTTAAGTCGAAAATATCACATACTTCAAACTTGCACTTATCTGACTCAAATCTTTTATTCGAGTTAGTAATTGCGTCTTTGTCTAAATCTATTCCTATAACGCTAGTTGAGCCAAGAGATTGCAAAATTCCTGCGCCGTAGCCATATCCAGTCGCAGCATCCAACACAGTCTTTTCCTTGGTCCAATGTGATGCAAGCACATATCGATCTATCATTGTTGATACTGCAGGATACATAAATCTGTCAATCTTTGTTATGTGTGTATTATCTGTTTTTTTAACCATTATTATTCCAGTTTTTTATTTTTTAAGTAACATGTAGTATTGCTATAAGTAATGTCATCAATACTCATCTTTAACGACCTCTAAAAACTTTTTTTGACTAAACTCTTCTTTAAACACCCTTTTTGCTGTTTGGCTACACTTTATGTAAAACTCTTTGTCTTCTTTTAATTTTCTTGCTAATTGTATTGCTGACTGAATATCATACGTCTGAACAGATAATTCTGGATAGCATAATCTTTGTGTGTCAGCTTTTATCTCACCGATACAAGGAATTCCGTAGTAAGCACAATTTAAGCTAAAACTTGCTGATGCAGATGTGCCCGGAAGATTTACTGCGTATTTGTAAGATTGCAAATTTTGTATCCAAGTTTTCCAGTCAACATATTCTAAATAATTAACTCCAAATGCAGGAGCAGTCTCCCAAGAATCTTTGGGCATTCTAGACTTGCCCATTGGAGGAATATAAATGCCACAATCAAATTCCTTTGCGATGATTGTTTGTTGAAGACCGTTATACTCACGAGTAAAGGGGCCTGAGATTATTGCCTTGTTTTCTTGTTTAAGATTTTTCTTCTCTTGCGGAAGCATGATGCTCCTTACTACAGATACTGGTATATTTTTGAACATTCCTTTATAATAATTGACATCTGATAAATTAGGACAAAGAATCTTGTCACATGCTGAAACATTGTTATACCACCAAATTTGTAAAACTGTGTCATGTTGATTCCAATACCCTACTTCTCCGTCTTGATAAAATAAAACTTTTCCAGAAAACTTCTTCTTAATTTCTTGAATAGCATTAAAGTGCGTTTTTACTAACCAGTGAATTATCTGTTTTTCCATATCACCTTTAGGGAGAGCTACGACAACATTTCCTTCGTATGTTGTGTCTTCTGTTAGAACCTTGTCAATTGGAAGAGCAAATGCATCCCATGTGTATATTTGGGTCTCAAGTACTCTCATGTGGGGATGTTCATTTACTAAAAATTTTCCAGTCATTCCTTGTTCTGAAATACAATAGTCTATTTTCATAAGTTAGCCAGTGTTGTGTATAAATTGGGTACATTGGGTTCAAAAAATGAAACATCAATTCCTTCAAAGTAACTAAGGTCTAAATAGTCTCGTCCTGATGGGCCGCTAATGTATTCTTTCGCATTTAATTCTTTGCAAATGTTCCCTAGTAACTCTGACTTAGAGCCCTCTGCAGATAGCGTAGCAGCGCGGATGATAGGTGTATCGACTCCCAGTCTACCAGCACAATATACAATACTTCTGATGTTGATGTCTGCTAATAGTTCTGTCTCATACACATGTGTTAAGTCTAATTTGAAGTTATAAGAAAGTTTTTTTAGTATTTTAGTTCGCCAGTTTGTTTCAGATGGTTTAACATCTTTGATTTGCTTCTTGACAGCGTCTTTCGGGACAGGTATTGTAAACCATTCTTCAACACCTTGTGAATTTTTAAATCTATTCCTATTCTGAAAATAATTCTTTCTAAAATTAACATTATCAAGGATCACAATAATATCAGCTTTGTTCATTTTTTGAAAGAATCCCAAATATGGGAAATGTTCTGGTTGGTGGATTGTAACTTTCATTATTTAGTCTCCATGCTATAAATCATTAATAGAACATAATGTTCTATTAACTTTGCCTGTATTATTGTGTATGCTAATTAAAGCCATTTTAGTATCCTGTAGACGTCATAATGTTCGTAATCATTATGAACAAAGTTTTCCATTTGATATGTCTTTCCGATGTTATAGTGTTCTTCACTCTGTAAATAGTAGCCAAGTTTTGTATATGATTGTTCTGCTTGAATGTTATACTTGTTACACATTTTTACTTTAATGTCCCAAGCATCTTTATCAAGTGGTATCCAATAATTAGTCTTAAATTTTGAAGAACTTGGTGAGTAAATAGTTATAAATTTGTTTGTGTACTTATACATTCCCATTGCAATCATATTAATAGCAAGATGATCAGTATGACAGTCTTTGTCATCGTGAGTAAGAATGTCAAACCTTTGATCAAAGTTAATAATTCCGTAAAACTTATCTTTTAGATCATCAAGATTTGTTTGCAACTTCCTTTGTGGAAACTTTAAGTTAATATAGTTAAATTCTTTATTTTTGAGGTGTGAAGACATTAAGTCAATATTGCCTCTCCAGATTTTATCTTTTCTTTCCCAATCTGATGCTATTATCAAGTTGATATTATCATAGTCATTTGCATGTTTATTGATATATCCCCAGCAAGACAATTCAATATCATCAATATGTGCTACTAAAACATAAAGATCTTTCTTCATTTTAAAATTCCTACGTTTTCTAAATTAGCAAGTGCTCTATCCCAATCAGTAAATCTAATTCCTTTGTCGTCTATGTAGCAAACTGCTCTGGGTTTTTCTGAAGTAACTAGCTTTACGTATTTGTCCATTTGATATTTTTCCAACCACTCCCAAACAAGCACTGTACCTGTCTTACCATTAACGAGACCTCTATCAGGCTTAGCTTTTGCTGTAAAAATTATAATGTCATATTGCTCTGATAACAGTTTTAAAGATTCGAATGATCCCTCAACGGGCTCATCATAAATTGTACCATCATAGTAGCCCTTTGAGCACTTGTGAATTACACCATCAAAGTCTATTGCTAGATTTGTTAATTCATCTTGAAAACTATTTTCTCTTATGTCTTTATCTGCCATTATTGTCTCGTTTTAAGTTTTGGGATTGTGTATCCTGCTTCCTCATAAAGTCTGTACATCAACATGATAATTAAAATTTCGTATTTGTAATAGTGTGATGTATTTATATCTATAGTATTCTTTGCTGGCTTACCTTCAAAATTTCCAGTAATTAAAAAATTATCAATATTATGATTACTTGCCCATTTGAGGGCTTCATTTACATCTGGGGAATTACCTGATGCTGAAAAGCCGATTACAAGTGCAAAATGGTTTTTGTGGTCCTTAATTTGTGATGTCAGCCAATCTGATAACCATGTTTTGTAGTCGTAGTCGCCATGCCATATTGCTACAGTATCTGAGTCAGGTGATAGGAACTTTTTATCATTGTTCATTAAGCGCATTAGATCTGTGCCGAGGTGTCGGGTGATTGCTGTATTACCTCCGTGACTACACAAATAAATCTCTGTTGATAGTGAAAACTTCTCACTCAAGTCTTTCCAAGCCTTAGTATCTACTAGTGTGTTGTACCTCCACTCTAAATTTGTATACATTATTTATCCTCTAGTATTTCAAGCAATGCATCATTGAGCTCTCTATTAGTATTCTTAGTCAACTTGAAAACACGATCTTTTGTGTATGTATAAGGACAAACTTTGTAATGTGATTCTGTCCTGCCTTCTGTAATATTTGTTTTAAAATTAATCTTTAAGTCTCCTCCCATTAGTTCCCTTATAATATTAAACAGATCACTAGTTCTCGTCTTGTAAGAACCTGTTATTGCTAGGGTTTTGTTATCCTGACTACTTCTTATTGCTGCTAAGCTTAAGTCTGCCGCATCCTCAACATGGATATATTCTCTAATTTCAGTTCCGTCCCCTGTATAATTTATCTGATTGCTATCAAGTGCCTCTGTTAGGAATTTTTCAATGCTATTTGTTTCTGGCGCGCCGAGACCATAGATTGTGCCAAAACGAAGTAGAGAATATTTTAAATTAAAAAAGTTATGAAAGTCTTTAATGATCATTTCACACGTCTTCTTTGTAGATGAATAAAATCCTCCATGATTTCCACCTGCGTACATACTACTAGCAAAAATAAATTTTGCAATTCTTTTTTCAACACATACTTGTAATAACTTGGTCGTTCCCAATACATTATATGTTACACATTTGACTGGATCTAGAAGACACTCATCAATATCAGATATGCCTGCTAAGTGAAAGACAATATCACCTTTACTAATTGATCTATTAAGTACCCCCTTGTCAAGTATTGAACCAACTATTGACTCAATGTTCTCATTATTTTCTAATGGTGGGGTGACATCAATAACCTTCACAAAGTAACCAAGCTTTACAGCTGCAGCAGCTATATAACTGCCCAAGAATCCATTCCCGCCTGTAATAATTATAGTTTGTTTTTTATGCATTTTGAATATTTTTAATTGCTTCAGTTTCCATTTTGTGTCTTGCTTTTTTTGTATAGCTACCAATATGGGGTGTCATGATTACATTTTTGAGAATTGATAATCCAGAATTCCAATCATAGGGCTCATTTTCAAATACATCTAAAGCAGCAATTGCATTATTATTTTGCACAAGCCACTTGTACAAGTCCTTCTCATTAAAGATTTCACCCCTTGATGTGTTGACTAGAATTACGTCTTCTTTCATTTGAGAAAAATCAGATTTTTCAATTTGTTTGCTAAGCTTGGGAACATGGAATGTGATTATATCAGACTCTCTATAGATCTCTTCTAAAGTAGTTGTGTCTTCTATCTCGATGTCGTTTACAAGTACTCCCTTTGGTGAGAAAGACTTTAAATGTTTTTCTACTTTTTTCCCAATCCTGCCGTACCCGACGATTCCAATGACACATTCACTTAGCTCTCTACCTAAGGACTTTTTCCAAATTTTTTGATTATGAAGCCTCAAAGCTGATAATATAAATGCAATTGTCAACTCTGCAACTGCATTTGTGGGTGCATCAGGTGTATTATAGACTTTGATATTTCTTTTTTTACACTCCTGAAGATTGATTGATGATACACCAATACCAACTCTGGAAATTAATTTTAAGTTACTACATAAATCAAGTTCCTGTTTTCCATAATTTTCTGTGCCTGCTATTATTATTTCTGGGTTTACTTTTTTTAGAAGCGAAAGAATCTCTCGCTGTGTATACTTCATCTTTTTTGTGTTATATGTTACATTATTAAACCCATCAACAGGCACAGTAAAAGGGTGTGTAGTTACCAATACTTTCATTAGAAGTTGTAAAATTCTCCCCAGTTATAGATTTCGTTATCTGAGTAGATAGCTTTTGCCACTGCGTAATCGAATGGTGTGTCTATATCAATTGACTCAACTTCATCTGTTAAGATGAACCCTGGATTATCACCTACAACTCTTGACATTCCTCTTAGTACATCTCTTTTTGCGATTGTAATACCGTAATTTAATTTAAAAATTTCAGGAAGATCCTGGCTGTTTGGTACATCATCTAAATCATAGTTTAGTGGATAACCATCAAGCCACAAATGATTTTTAACTTCTGTAATTGATGTGATACTATCATAGCTATTTTCTAGATAAAACTTAATTGCTGATTCATGTGTTTTGACTGAAATAAAGGGTGAACAAACTGGTGCAAGAAAAATGTGTTCTGCATTAGTTATTTCTCCAATGTGCTTATGAAATTCAGAATTAGTACACTCTGAACTTGCATAGTATTCCTCACGTTTGTGTATTGAACAATCATAATCTTCACCAATTGAGAGCATTAAGTCAGAATCACTATTAACTATTATTTCTTCAATAAAACCTGCGGCCTTGAGAAGGGCTAAGACTTCTAGCTTTCTTTCAAGTAAAGTTTTGCTACCAATCTTTTGTAAATTCTTGTCTTTGATTCTCTGCGATCCACTTCTGACTGCAACAACTGCTGTTATACCTGCTGACATTAAAATTGTCCCCCATTGATATCCAAACATGCACCATGAATATAGTTGCTTTTATTTGAACATAAAAATAAAATTGGATCAACAATCTCAGTAACTGTTGCTAGTCGCTTTAGAGGTATAGTTCTTTCTAACTCTTGTATCTGTTCTTCTCTCATAGATTGTTGTAACATATCAGTTAAAGTTTGACTTGGGCAAACACAGTTTATATTAATTCCTTTGGGACCAAGTTCTTGTGCAAATTGTCTTGTTAGTCCAATGATACCTGACTTAGATGCTGTATAATGAACCCCACTGACAATACTCTTACTTCGTCCTGCAATTGATGAGACATTGACGATTTTACTACCGTACTTCATTCTTTTGACAGCTTCTTTAATTGTCAAGAAAAAAGATCTTAGATTAGTATCTAAAACCTCATCCCATTCACATGATGAAATATCTTCATGGTTTTTGCAATAATTTATTCCTGCAACGTTTACTAAAATGTCTAGTTTACCTTCTTTCTTGTCGAATTCTTCAAATCCTCTTATGATGCCAGATTCATTTTTTATATTCACAGGAATATGAGTTGAGTAATGAAAGGGTCTTATGCTTGGTATTCTATTATCTTCTTTTTTACTTCTTGAGAAATAATAAGTGTCGTATCCCAAACTCTGAAAAGCTTCAGTGACACCTTTGCCGATTCCTCGACTGCCGCCAACAACTAGTACTTTCTTAGTGTATATAGACATGTTCTACATCTGGTTTTGTTATCGCGTACCTAGCACCCGGTCCTGATATACATGTAATAAGATGAAGTGTTCCTTTTTTTACAATAATTATATCATTTTGTGAAACTTTTTTTGTTCCCTGTCCGTCAATCCACCACTCCCACTCGCCATCTAGTATAACCCAATTTTCATCAGCGTTTGGGTGATAATGTTTCCTGTTTCCTTCACCTGATTGTTGATTAATTATAACCCCGCCGAATGCGTCATTATATGCTAATCTAACTGCCCAGGATTTATCTACACCAAACTCTGCTCTAAGACTTGATAAGTTTGTTGTTGTAGCATTTTCATATTTTTGTAAAGTTTCCCATTGTATGTTGTCTAAGCCATCTGCTTTTAAAACTTTAACTACATCTGTTTCTGAAGTGATTATATTTTGCATAATATATTTTCATAAATAGTGTTTTTTGTAAAGGTCTTTAACATGTTTTTATAACCTGTTTTATATATATATAAACTGTTTTGTTGTTAATGTAATTTTTTAATAATATTGTCCCAGGTGTTGTACCAATTATACTCTGTCTTGATTCTTTTTTGAATCTTCTGTATAAACGGTAATTGTTTATCAACATTCTTGATATAATACTCTGAAAGTTCTTTGTATTCATCTGCATGTCGCGACCAAACAACTTCATCTTCATTGAAGAAATCTAAAACCCCCGGAGAATCAGCAACACCAAATCTTCCTGCTGTGAAAACAGACCAGAATCTATCCTGGATACCATGTTCAACTTTCCAAGATAGTGCGTTGATGATTGGGCATAGTTTTGATGATGTTAGTATCTTTTTATGCTCATTATCTTCTACAGGACCTCGTTGTGTTCCCATACCTGCTAAGTTCCATGTATATTTTCCTGTATTCAGAGGTTGCAAGAATTGTTCAACTGAATCAATATTTCCTCTGCCTTTTTTACCCCAAATGCTGCCAACGAAGCCTAAGTCAGCTTTAAAATTATCCATTACTGGTTTAGCATTTTGAATCTCATCCCAATCATACAAAGATGAACCCCAGGGAACCCAAAATATTCTGTTTTCTTTTTCTAATTTATTAACAATTCGTTTCTTCTCTGGAAACTCTTCATATCTAGTTTTACATCCAAAAGAGTAGATATTAACTCCTGCGTCTAATGCATCTTCTACTAATTTGTATGGTGTCCACCTCCAAGTTTTGCACCACTCTTCACACTCGTCCCATGTATTACCCCATGTAACATTAGAATCGTAATTACCCAATGCTGTTAGTTTTTGTAAGATCACATCACCTGGTTTATAGATTCCTTCATTGATAAGCCAGACTAAGTCTGGTTCACACCATGAAATAAAAATCCGATTTTTTTCATTACCAATATCTTCTTTTTCTACCCATCTTACATCATAACCCAAATGCTTTAATACTTTTTCAAACCTTAGCCACGGGTACCAATTCGTATGTTGATGTGGTTTTGTGTATCCCAAAAGATAAATTACTCTATTTCTCATTTTAATAACTCATGTATTTCGTTGTCTAATGTAAATTTATTTTCTGTTTGGCATAACAATTTTATAATGTGCATTTGAGGTTCTTGTGAGTGACCTTCTTTCTGCATATTTATCATACCATTATATTTGCCAGATTTGTCATTATTTGTAGAACCTGCTTTATAGTCTCCAACCCACCCATCTTGAAAGAATGATATACCTGTTAAGTGGAGTGTTTTTACATCATAGTTTATTAAGTCTAAAATTGCTGATGTTGCTACGTTTGACCTTGTCTCCATTGATATATGTGTGTTTAAGTGATAAATAAGATCTGAGGGCACATGGAAATTGATCCTTTTGTTATTTTGCTTGTCAAAATTCTTGTTATCATTGTGAAAATAGCTTAAGTTATATGGAAATTGTGATGCGAGCCATTCGACACCATGTTCAACCATGCTATCAATATCATATTGGCCACCGTTATTTTCATGTTCCATCATACAGTGGTAACGTATATTTGTTTTTTGGCCGTAATCTTTTTCTAATTCTTTAGTTGGTTGCCATGCTTTGTTTAATCTTACAACAATATCATATTTGTCAATTGATGCGCCTCGACCAAGTCCTTGTAGATATGGTGAAGGCCCAACAACAATAACACTTTTGCCCATCAAGTATTTATTAAACTTAGAAGATATTTTTACATCGCTTCTTATTATACTAAGTTCCTCATTAGTTAAATCAGTTTTACATCCCTCTCTAAAGGGTTCATCAACTGTCCAATCAAATGTTTTATAAAGATGCATAGAGCTTGTTTTGTTTTTCCTGCTTACTGATTTTCTTGTGATGATAAAAGCACCAAATCTCTTCAAAGGGGAGATATGAGTCTTGTTTTGCACCCACTAATCTTTCATGCACGGGCTTTTGCCATGTAATTGATTTACAATTCTTATAAATTCTTTGCTGTGAGTCTGGGAAATTAACCCATCCTTTCTCATTTATATTCCATTTCCACTTATTAATGTGTTCTTCTGTTAAACCATCTACCGTGTTAATCCTCGGTACCCAGTATAATTCAATATCAGGATTTGCTGAGATGAGTGATTTAATATTTGAAATTAAATTCTTGTGGGGTATTTCGTCTGCATCAATGTTTACTATCCAGTCACCTGTGCATTGTTCATTTAAGAAGTTTTTTTGATTTGAGAAGTTACCCTCTAAAGCTCTCTCTACTAACTTTATATTATTACTTTTGTCATGAATAAATCTATCAAAAACTCTCCATGTCCTTTGATCAGAGTAATCATCGAGAATAACAATCTCATCTTCTTCATCTTTATGTTTTATTAGGAAATCAAGTAACTTTTTTAATTCTTTGATGTGCTTGATCAGCATAATATATATTATCATTTGTATCAATAACTTTCCCAAGAGCGTAGCCTGAAGCAATTTCTGAAACAGAATTAGAATAACTATCTTTCTTCTGTTCAGGAGATAAAGCATTAGGCATTATTGCTGTCATAGTTTTTTCAAAACTGAGACCACTTGAATCCGCAGTTATTATATCAGCAAAATTAACTCCACCAAGAGGTTTGATTTGTCCTAATGCGACTTTTGTTCCTAGATCAGACATAATAGACTTCCTTAACTATAAGTACTTTGAGAAAT
>ENA-OREN01004661-OREN01004661.1-marine-metagenome-genome-assembly--contig:-NODE-4661-length-11812-cov-6.536174_pt1 | contig 11812 bp, 9 predicted proteins | sample MGYA00248624_ERZ508555 | MGnify/ENA primary metagenome ERZ508555 (study PRJEB26222, sample SAMN06267773) | marine metagenome | isolation source: Saanich Inlet, British Columbia, Canada | place...
TAATATATAGCTTTTATTAGATAAAACTTTATTTATCAATAATTTATCTGCTATGGTATTAGGATTTAGTTTAAGTGCTTCTGGAGAAATTTTAGAAAAGTTTCGTCTTTTTTGAAATCCCTTTTCCAACGTTCCGCCACTTTTTTTCCACGCATCTAATCCTCCGTCGAGAAGGGCGACTTTAGTAAATCCGTAGCGTTCGAACATCCAGAAAAAACGACCATCGGTTCTCCAAGGATCACTAGGTTCACCATAAATTATAATGGATTGCTTTGGATTTAATCCTAAAGACGAGAAAGTATCGGAAATGAAAATTTTGTCTTCTATCAGGATACCTCTAATGCCATTTCTTTTTGTAGTAAATTCTCTCCAATTACTCATACTGATTGCGCCTGGAATATGACCAGTGAGGAACTTCCATTTTGCCCGGGTATCTATGATAACCCTTTGTTTTGATGGAATTTTTTTCATAGTACTCGGGGTTAAGAGCAATTCCGGTATCGGGCTTTTATGGGGACTTAGTCCCATCAAAAGCATACAGCTAATTAGGTAAAAAATGCCCCTTATTTTTCTTGACAAATTACGGGTTGCGCTTGTACTATCAAGCTTCATTTTTTCTCACTGTTTCTAGGTTAAATCGAAACATTTATAGTCATTCAGGCACTTAAAAAGACTTTTTTATAAAGATATTCCCTCAATCCATTCTTGTCGATTATAAACGATTTGAAAGAGATGGTGTTAATACTTATGGTTGATAATTAGCGGTGCAATTAATTTAAAAGGTTATTTATGACGGACGAACAAGGAAAAGACAGCGGAGCATCTCAATCTCCTGAAGACCGATTGGAAGAAATAAAAAAGGAAGAGAAAGAGGATGCAAGCACTTACTACGAACAGGGAGAGTCGAAAGATAAAGTGAACGAAGAAGCCGAATTGAGTAAGCCTGTGGAAGATGTGAATGCGCAAAAAGAAGAAATGAATATGCTTAAGGCAGTTGCTTTCCTAGGGTTTGGAATGGCCGCTCTGGCAATTATTTTTATTCTATTCTTTGTACGCGATCTTGACACCCGAGTTGTTGATGTTGATGGTGCTGTAACCAGTCTGGAGGAAAAAATTGCGCCACTAAGAAAGCATGTTGATGCCAGTCTCGAAAAAGTCAATCAGGATATTGCCGGACTCGATAGTAAAATAGGCAACTATGAGCGCGTTATGGCGGTCATGGAATTGAAACGAGCTTTAGTGACCGTTCAGGAAATGTCCATGGGTAACTCTGCCAATGTGACAGCAAAATCGAATCAGGTGGTTGCAGGAATTGAATCTCTATTAGTAGAGTTAGGAGCAGGAACCAGTCCTGCGCAAATGCCTGCAGGTATTGTTAGCCTTGAAGAAGCACCCGCAGCACCAGTAGCAGAACATGCTGCTCCTGCTGAAGAGCCTGTTCATGCAGAAGAACCGGTTGAAGAAGCCGCACCCGTTGAAGAAGATGCTCCTGTTGAAGAGGCCGCACCCGCTGAAGAGGCTGCGGCTGAGGAAGAGCCAGCATCTGATGAACCTGAAGAAGGTGACGATGGTGGGGATGAAGAGGATGAAGACGACGAATAGTCTTCGCCCACGCCCATTTCTTTAAAGTCCTTCGCATATGCCAGCCGTAAAGCTAATCATTTATTTTTTAATGGCGATCCTCATAGGATCGTTTGCTGTGCAGAATATGACCTCTGTGGAAATCAATTATTATGATTTTCATCTGAACCTTCATACTCTGGAGCTTCCCTTGGTAACAGTGGTGATGATTCCATTGGGCTTAGGCTTGCTGGGGGCTTGGTTAATGTGGTTGGCCAGTTGGCTTAAAATGCGCATGGTGATTATCAAACAAAATAAAACCATTTCGTCTATGGAAGAGGAACTGGATAAACTGAAAAATACTCCACAACTTCCAGCTCAGGTTGAATCCTCAACCGATTCCTAAAAACCCGATTGTCCTGTTGAAAATTTAAATTCCGGCCGGTTGCTGTTGTGTAAGGCAATGCACTCCGCCCAGCCCCAAAATGAGTGTGGTGGAAGGGATGGGGATGATTTCGCGCTCAGGAAAAAGGGGTTCTAGAATTGAAAGTGCTCGTTTGTCATTCGGGTGACCATAGACCGGAACCAAAACGGATTTATTAGCGATATAAAAATTTGCGTAGCTTGCTGGTAAACGCGGGCTTCCGATATAACCCGGCATGGGAAGGGCTACAATTTCGAAAAGTTTGTCATCCTGATCGGTTGCTGATCTTAAACGATCAAAGTTTTTTTTCAAACAGGGATAGTTCGGGTCTTCTTCATCTTCCTCGACAGCGCATACCATGGTGGTGGGGTTCACAAAGCGTGCAAGATTATCGATGTGTCCATCAGTATCATCACCTTCCATTTCTCCATGCAGCCAGATAACTTTTGAAATTCCCAGATAGTCCTTTAATACTGTTTCCATAGCATCACGGCTAATTCCATTATTGCGGTTGGGATTAAGAATGCAGGATTCGGTGGTAACGCAGGTCCCAGCTCCATTCACCTCTATGGCTCCGCCTTCCAAAACGATCTCTGGTTTAAAATGATGCAATCCTGATTCTTCAGCAATCACTGTTCCTGCAAGGTCATCCAGTTCCCATTTATATTTTCTGCCCCAGGAATCAAAGTCCCAATCATTTGCTGCAACTTTCCCATCGCTTTGAATAATAAAATTGGGGCCATAATCGCGAATCCAAGAGTCGTTCGTAGGGATGTCATGCAAGAAGATGTTTTTCATTTCCACATTATTAGCATTAAGAGTGGACTCGACGGCATTTCCCATATCCTCGTCATTCACCAGAATGTGAACAGATTCGTTTTTTGCTAGAGGCCGAATGATACCCATAAATTCAGTTTCAACTTGCTGCATATCCTGCTCCGGCCAGGTTTCTGGGTTATGCGGCCAGGTCAGCCAGGTACCGGAATGGGGTTCCCATTCTGCCGGCATGCGATATCCTAAGGATGCAGGAGTTTCATTCATCGGAGTCGAGGAAAAGTTTGTTTAGGTTTTGATAGGTATCTATTCTGCGGTCCCTTAGAAAGGGCCAGTTTTGCCGGGTGGATTCAATTTCCGGTAAAGAACAGGAAGCGATTATAATTTCCGCTTTATTTTCATTCGCCTGTTGCAATACTTTCCCAAAAGGATTGCATACAAACGAGCGCCCCCAGAATGTCAGGTCGTCTTCCTTGCCACAGCGGTTAACGGATGCCACAAATAATCCATTCGAAATCGCATGAGATTTTTGAACGGTTTCCCATGCCGCGATTTGATGAGGAGATTCGGCGCGGTCACTTTCCTGATAGCCGATTGCAGTAGGATAGAATAAAAACTGTGCTCCAGTTAACGCTGTGAGTCGCGCGGCTTCTGGAAACCATTGATCCCAACAAATGAGTACGCCAATTTTCCCATAACGGGTAGAAAAACTTTTGAATCCGTTATCCCCCGGAGTGAAATAATATTTCTCATGAAAACAGGGGTCATCTGGAATATGCATTTTCCGATAAGTCCCAGAGAGACTACCATCGGCATCGATGACTACGGCAGAGTTGTGATAGATGCCTTCTGTTCTTTTTTCAAATAAAGGGACGATCAATACGGTTTCCAGTTCCTTGGCTAATTTTGCAAGTGAATTACTGGTTGGACCGGGAATAGGTTCAGCTAGAGAAAAATGCTCCGGGTTTTCTGTCTGGCAAAAATAGCTGGAAAGAAAAAGCTCAGGGAGGCAAATGATTTGCGCACCCTTTTTTGCAGCCTCCCGAATGGAATCAATAGCATTCTGTAAATTCTGTTTTGGATCGTTGGTGCAGGCCATTTGAATTAAGCCAATGATCCTCGTTTCAATTTTGTTCATCGCAAATTAGACCCCTTTATGTGCCAATATGATATCATAAAGACCTGCGGTTGATTTCAAAGACAACCTTCCGACCGAATCTTAAAACTTTTCCAGGAATCTTAATTCAGCATTATGTGGATCAAACAGGCATATAGAGATTATTACAAACCGAAACTCAAACGCACATTAAAACGCGATCCCAGCCAGGAAGAAATGGATCAACGTTTTGAGGAAATATATAGTCAAGTCAACTGCATATTGCTAGCAGGAGTGCTTGAAGGGGTGGCCATCTATTTTTATGAAATTGCAAAAATTTCTAAAGAAGAACTGGATGGTTTCAGAGATCGCCCTGAAGAATATTTATTTGAACGTTTTGGTGGTGGCAATTACAAGCTGAATTTTTTTGAAGGTCCTTCCTTTGTTGTTTGCGTTAATTTTAAGCCCAAGGGCGAATCAAAATGGATTCACCTGCTTCCTGAAAAAGCAGGAACAAATCCTAAACCTGCCTGATATGAATTTCCCAAATTACTGATGAACAAAAGTACGATACTAGGTGATGAATTAATAGATCATTTAAGTCGGGTTCAGGATTGCATTGGCGAGCCAGAACGACCGGTTACCGTAGAAGGTTTGCGAGGTTCTGCCAGGGCCTATTTTCTTTCTCGTTTGCATCAATTGGAAAAAGGTCGACCGATATTGATTGTGACAACCGATCAAATTCGCGGGGAATTGTTGTTAGAAGATTTAAAGTATTTTTTTCACTACGCAAATCTGAAAACCAAACCCCTTTTTTTTCCATCCTGGGAATTATTACCCTATGAGTCTCTTTCCCCTTTAAGTGAAATTTCTGGTGAAAGACTTGAAATTCTTAATCGGCTAAGAAACGGAGAAAATCTTTTTTTGATTGCTCCTGTAGAGGCGATGATGCAAACCGTTATCCCACGCGGTTCCCTCGAAAGGAATGTGTTTTCGATAAAACCGAATGACGAATTAGAGCGTGAGTTCTTAGAGGCCAGTTTGACTGACAATGGATTTTCGCGCTCGTCTTTGGTGGAAAATAGATGCGAGTTCAGCGTTCGTGGAGATATCGTCGATTTTTTTCAACCGGGCGCAGAAAACCCTGTTCGGATAGAATTTTTTGGAGACACTATTGAGTCCATTCGAGAATTTGATGTTTTTTCTCAGATATCTATTGCTAAGTTGAAAAGCATTGAGATTCTACCCGTACGTGAAATTTGCTTGAGCAAGTCTGAAACTCAAGAAGGATTAAAGACAATTTCAAGACGATCAGAAGAGTTGGGTTTGGATGCTTCGCTAACTCAAGAACTGCGTGAAAAAATTGAGAACTTGGGCTTTTTCCCAGGAATGGAATTTCTGGCACCCTTCTTTTTTAGCAAGAGGGAAACGGTTTTTGATTATCTTCCTCAAAATACGCTTATAGCATTGGATGAGCCTGACCTGTTAATGGAAAAGAGCTGCCAGTTTGAAGACCTTATTGAATCTGAATTCAATAATTCCATTGAAAATTACAGGGTCGCTGCTGCACCGGAAGAACTTTATCTCTCGTCTGCAGAGCTAGAAGATAAATGTCAACGCCTGCATGGTCCTGTTATTTTAAATTCTCTAAAGGTCACAGAGGGACATTTGAATAGTGTGGATATCAAACGATTACCTCAAATGGTGGGAAACCTGAACTTCTTCTCCGATCAGATTCTTCGGTGGCAAAAGGAGGAGCAAAAAATTGTGATCGTTGCTCCCACCAAAGGTCAGATTAGTCGCATCCATGAACTGATGAATGAATGGGGATTGGATGCAGACGTGGACTTAGGGAGACTGAGCGAAGGCTTCCATTTTAAATCTGCCAATCTGATTTTTATTGCAGAACATGAAATTTTTGGCAGGTCACACAAACATCGGCATAGAAAAAAATCCAATTCAAAAAGTTTTCAAAGAGGGCTGAAAGATTTAAAAAAGGGAGACTATCTAGTCCATGTTGATTATGGCATCGGTCTTTATCTTGGAGTTAAAGAAATAAAGACTGATACCAGTGGAGGAGAATTTCTGAATATCGAATATGCCGACGATGAGAAGCTTTACCTTCCTATGGAAGGGTTGGGCTTTGTTCAGAAATATGTGGGTGGCTCCGATGCGCCTCCGCCTTTAAGTAAAATGGGAGGAGTTGCATGGAAAAGACAAAAGAAAAAAGTTAAAGAATCTATTGAAGCTATGGCTGGGGATTTATTGCAGCTCTATGCATCCAGAGAGCTTGCTAAAGGGCAAGCTTTTTCAGCGAACACACTATTGGTGAGTGAATTTGCGGACTCTTTTGAATACGAAGAAACAGATGACCAGTTGAAAGCTATAGAAGAAGTAGAAAATGACTTGGAAAGCGATAAGCCTACAGATCGACTCATTTGTGGTGATGTGGGTTATGGGAAGACAGAAGTTGCCATGCGGGCGGCATTCAAAGTTGTTCTGGATAAAAAACAGGTGGCGGTGCTGGTGCCGACTACGATTCTTGCGCAACAACATTTGCAGACGTTTCAGGAACGTTTCAGGGAATATCCTGTCAGCATTGATATGGTCAACCGTTTCAGAACACCACGCGAGCAAAAAGCGACATTGGAAAAATTAAAACGAGGTGAGGTGGATATCATTATTGGAACCCATCGACTACTTTCCAAGGACGTGGAGTTTGCTTCGTTAGGGCTGATCGTGGTGGATGAAGAGCAAAGGTTTGGAGTGAAGCACAAAGAGAAATTAAAAAAACTCAGAAACTCGGTAGATATTTTAACCCTTACCGCAACACCGATTCCACGCACTCTGCATTTTTCCTTGATGGGAGTAAGGGATTTAAGTGTGATAGAGACTCCACCGCTGGATCGACTCGCTGTTAAAACATTTATAAGAAAATTTGATGAAGAGGTGATTCGTGATGCGATTTTGCGAGAAGTGGACAGAGGTGGGCAGGTTTTTTTCGTGCACAATAAAATCCACAGCATCCATTCCATTGCAGAATTGATACAAAGACTGGTGCCAGGAGTTGTGGTCGATATTGCACATGGTCAATTGCCAGAGCATCAACTTGAAAAAGTTATGAAAAGGTTTCTCGATAAAGAGGTGGATGTTTTACTTAGCACTTCTATTGTTGAATCTGGTCTGGATATTCCTTCTGCGAATACCATTATGATCAATCGTGCCGATCAGTTTGGGCTGGCGCAACTTTATCAGTTGCGTGGTCGTGTGGGTAGGTATAAGCATCAGGCCTATGCCTATTTATTGATCCCAGGTGTCGGGATTTTGAGCAATGAGGCGCGCAAGCGTCTTGAAGCGATGGAAGAGTTGAGTGAATTGGGAGCAGGGTTTCAAATGGCGGCAAGAGATATGGAAATAAGAGGTGTTGGTAATATGCTGGGCAGTAATCAGTCTGGGCATATTGCTTCTGTGGGTTTCGATCTTTACTGCAAGCTGGTTGAGGATATGGCTAAGGATATTCGCGGGGAAAAGGTGGAAGCCAGAATAGATACAGAAATGAATCTTATGATAAAGGGTTTTATTCCCAATGAATATATTCCCGATCTTAATCAGCGGCTGGATTTTTATCGAAGAATACAAATAGCCTCAGACAGAAATGAATGTATGGAGTTGTCGCGAGAAATGAGTGATCGGTTTGGTCCGCGTCCAGAACCGGTGGAGAAATTACTGGCGTTACTTGAAATTCGAGTATTGTGCCAGAGGTTACATATAAGCAAAGCGCAGATGAAAAATGGAGAGGTTTTTCTAACATTACTTCCCTCTACTCCACTCAGTGCCGAAGACCTTACGGCTATTCTTGATGAACGATTGAAAATGTTGTCTGAATTTCAGATAGGCATTCTTCTCGAGAGAAAGGGCTGGCAGGCAGACCTGAAAAAGGTTTCTGAGTATCTACAAAAGCTTTCGCGATCTTTGACTTTGAAAAAGGCAGAAGTATGAGAATCTGTTTTAAGCCCTTCCTGATAGTGTCAGTGATTTTCCTTTTAAACTCTTGCTTTGATAATAATTCTCGAATGGAGGCGATAGGGAGTGATCAGGTTGTTTTGACAGTCAATGGTGAAAAAATTACTGCAAAACAATTCGATAAGGTCTTGAACGCGAAAAAACAACTCTTTAGAGTTCAAAACTTTGAGGAACTAAAAACGGAAGAATTGGTTTGGATTAAAACAAGAGGGCTGAATGAAATAATTAGAAATACTTTGATCGCACAAGAAATAGCTAAAGAAAATATTAGTATTGAGCAGAATGTTCTGGAAAGTAACTTAAGAAAGGCGAGGGAAGGATACCTTGAGGGTGCATTTGAGAAAACATTAGACTTGGAGGGTATTTCAATTGCAGATTGGGAGAAATCTATAGAAAAGAAACTCCTGACAAATGAATTGATTCATCAACAGGTGAATAGTAAAGTGTCATTAAGTGATAAGGAATTACGCGATTATTACGATAAGAATCATAATGAGTTTCATAAGAAGGAACAGGTGAAAGCTCTTCACATTATGGTCGAGTCTGAAGAGGAAATTAGAGAAATACAAAAAGAACTGCGAAGCAAACAGAAAACCTTCCCGGCTCTTGCGATGGAGTATTCTTTAGGTCCCGAAGGAGCCCAAGGCGGGGATTTGGGATACTTTGAAGCTGGGCAGATGCCGGAAGAGTTTGATGATGTTTTTAAATTAAAGATCAATAAGGTCAGTGATATTATTAAGACGCCTTACGGTTTCCATTTGCTCAAAGTGGTGGATAAAATCGAAGAAAGAAAAATGGATTTTGTAGAATCTAAGAGTCGGGTGGAAAAAATCCTTCTCCAGCACCTTCAAGATCAGGCATTTCAAAAATGGTTTCTAAAACTCAAACAAAATGCTGAAATAGAAATTGAATATGAGTCTCTTGAAAAAATTAATTAATCAGGCCTTTTTTGCAATCCTTTTGTGTCTGGGACTTTCTATGTCCGATAACGCAGTAGCTAAAGTGTTTGATCGTGTTGTTGCAAAGGTGAATAGCGAAATTATTACTTTAAGTTCTGTCAATGAAAAAGTGGAGCTTCTTAGACAAAAATATAGAGGCGATTTTAAAGGCCGTGATGAGAAAGAAGTTTTAAATGAAGCTCTGAATACGATTGTAGAGGAAAAACTTCAGCTTCAGGAAGGGAAAAAAAGGGGGCTGGCGGTAGATGATTCTGCTGTGGAAGCCGCTGTAAAGGATATAGAAAAGAAGAATGGTTTGGAGGAAGGGCAGTTGGCCTCAATGTTGATATCGGAAGGTAGGTCCTTGGAAACCTATAAAAACCATATTCGCGATCAGATTCTTGTCTCAAAGGTAATTCGGTTTGAGTTGGGGAGTCGTGTGAGTATTAGTGAAAGAAAAATTGCGAAATATTATTATGCTAATCAGAAAGATTTTTGGGAATCAGGCAAGGCTCGGGTAAGGCATATTCTTATTCTTACTGAAAAAGGATTGTCTGCAGATAAAAAGAAAGAGAAGTTTTTTCAAGCTAAAGAAATCCTTGGTGAATTAAAGAGAGGGAAGGATTTTGCTGATGCTGCAAAAGAGTATTCAGAAGATATCTCTGCTAGTGAAGGGGGCGATGTTGGTTTTGTTGAAAAGGGCAAGATGGTCCCTGAGTTCGAAAAAGCAGTTTATAGTCTGAAGGAAGGGGCGATAAGCGATATTGTTGAGACAGAGTATGGCTATCATATAATCAAGGTTGAGGAAGTTTTGGCTGGACGGACACTTCCTTTGAAAGATGTTAAGAATAAAATTCAATTCATTCTTTCGAACAAAAAACAAAAATTGGCTTACGAAGAATGGATGAGTGAGTTGAGAAAGTCTGCATTTGTTGAAATTTCACTGTTTGATGATACCAAAAAAAATATAAGTTCGAGTTTGTTTACCTTGAAGAGTGAGCGTCGTAATAATGATGTTTCTGTGAAACGCAATAGCTCGTCGAGGAAAAAACGCATATCCCGGAACAGCGCAAAGAAAAGCCGAATGCAGGATAAATGGGAGGAAATGTATAGATCGGTTGAGAAATCAAAGCAGCAAAAGCCTAGCCAAAACGGTTCTCCTCTCCAGAGCTTGGAGCAAAAATTGCAGCGAATTAAGGAACTGCGTTCTGATGAAAAGATTACAGAAGCTGAATATCAAAAACGCAAACAAAAGTTGCTGGACAGTCTCTAAATAAAAATCGTCTGTTTCTGTTTCCCCCCCCCCATATTATTCATCGCCAAAAATCTGATTTGTAGTTAACGGATGGGTTATGACCTCTTTTCTGAAAAATATTGGCAAAGTTTTAGAAGGTTTGATTGCATCAGGCGATAAAGTCTTGGTCGGTGTTTCTGGTGGTGCTGACTCCATTGCTCTCCTTCACGTTCTCCATTGGTTTTCCAGAACTCAAAATTATGGTTTGATCGTTGTTCATATTGATCATATGGCTAGAGGAAAAGATTCCGATGCCGACGCTGATTTTGTAGAAAGTGTTGCAAAGAAATTAAAGCTACCTTTTTATCTCAAGAAAGTCGATGTTGGGATTGAACGTCTTCAATTAAAGACATCTTTTCAAGATGCAGCCAGAATGATTCGCTATCAATTTTTTGAGGAAACCTTAAAGGCTGTTGGAGGCAACAAAGTTGCTTTAGGGCATTCTGCAGACGATCAGGTTGAAACTATTCTGATGAATATTATCAGAGGGACGGGATTGAAGGGGTTGGCCGGAATCCCTAAGGTGAGAGGCTATGTTATTCGACCTTTTTGGGGAATTCACAGAAAAGATTTGGATATCTATCTCAAAGAAAATGATATTTCTTTTCGAGATGATTCGTCAAATTTGGATAAAAAGTATCTTCGCAACAGAATTCGGCACGAGCTGATCCCACATCTCGAGACTTATAACCCTGGTATAAAGAAATGCCTTCAGCAAATGTCGGGAATTGTTAGGGAGGAGGATTCTTTGTTATATCAGATGACAAGGGATATTTTTAATAAAAAAATCGGCGAGAGTAACGAAAAAAATATCGTGTGGGGTATTGATGATTTCCAATCCTATCCGATTGCATTGAGGCAAAGACTGGTGCGAGAGATCTTTTGTCGTATCACAGGAGATATGCAGGCGATCACGGCTTATCACGTTCAACAAATCATCAACCTTTTTAATTCACCCAAAGCTGGGAAAGTTCTTAATATTCCAAGAGGAGTGACCGTTACCTGTAGTTATGGCTCTATATTGTTTGCAAAAATAGTTGACGATATTTGTGGAAATGAACCGCTTGTGACTCCTATTGCAATTCCTGGTACTACTAAATTGCTAGAAGGGCATATTCGAAAGGTGGAAACGCAAATTTTTGTGGATAAAAAGGATTTATTTTCATTAGATACTGGAAGACAAGCATTTTTTGATTTTGGAAAAACGGGTTTTGGCATCCAGGCGCGATTTTTCCGTGCAGGAGATCGATTTTGTCCGCTAGGTATGAAGGGCAATAAAAAGCTGAAATCATTTTTTATTGATCAAAAAGTCCCAAAGAGTATGAGGTCTCAAATTCCTATATTGACAAATGCCGATGACGATATTATCTGGGTGTATGGACAAAGAATTTCCCATCTTTACAGAGTTACCGAGAAGACAAAAAAGGTACTTTTTATCGAAGGTGACAAGTCCATTAAATATTAAAGCTTAAGTCAATAGTTGTGGTAGGATAGATTAAATCAGAGTACTGTTTTTCAGCGTTTTAAGGAGAAAGTCTTGAATCAATTTTATAAAAATCTAGCGCTTTGGCTGGTTATAGGTATTGTTCTCATTGCCTTATTTAATATGTTTAACCAACCGTTAACGCCACAATCTGAAGTTGTTTTTAGTGATTTTATGGATCAGGTTGAGCAAGGTCAGGTTAACGAAGTTGTTATAAGCG
>ENA-OREN01004665-OREN01004665.1-marine-metagenome-genome-assembly--contig:-NODE-4665-length-11807-cov-3.700426_pt1 | contig 11807 bp, 10 predicted proteins | sample MGYA00248624_ERZ508555 | MGnify/ENA primary metagenome ERZ508555 (study PRJEB26222, sample SAMN06267773) | marine metagenome | isolation source: Saanich Inlet, British Columbia, Canada | place...
CATATATTGACATTAACCAATTTGCAGAGTTTTTTGATAGTTCAACATATTTTTTATTATTTTAAATATTATTCAAAAAATTTAGCGTGCTAAGAAAATAACCTGTAATTTCAGGATATAGAAAACCATAATTTTGTTGCTTTTCATTATAATAGGAATGTACACCTCCTAAATTTTCATTTTCAGAATTTGAAACTACTAAACCTGATGACAAAATCCATTTTTTAGTTATATCAAAATCAATCAATTTATCATAAAGTTTTTCTTATCCAATAAAAGGATAAACTTGTGCGTATTCTATACATGGTTTTTCATTTTCCTCCAATTAGTGGTGGAGGAGTTATAGTTGTGGCAAAAATAGCCAATGCATTAGCAGAATTAGGACATGAAATAACCATAATCACACCAAATGTAGAATGGAATGGAGAAAAATATAATCCAAAATTACATCATAATATTGAAGTCATTAGAACAGAAACTCCATCAAGAAATAATATTAAAATTGCAGCTAGACGGTGTTACAAAAATCTAAGAGATAAAGGAATTGAATTAGGACAAAAAAAATCATATGATTTTGTGTTTTCAATATTTCATCCATTTCATTTTGCACCAAAAGCTGCTGTATCTTGTGCAAAAAAATTAAAAATTCCGTCAATTATTAAAATTGATGATGCAATATATGCAAAATCGACAGGTTTAAAATCAATTCAACGAAAAATTGAAAAAAGATACAATTCAAAAACACTTCAAAATTCATCTAAAGTTTTAGTAATGAATGAAAATACAAAAGAACTTGTTGAAAAATACTACAACATAAACAAAGAGAAAATATCCATTGTTCCAAACGGTGTTGAATTAAAACAATTTGAATCAAAACTAAAACGTAAAAGACAAATAATTTTTTCAGGAGTAATGTATGAACACAGAGGATTAGACATTCTAATGAAAGCAGTACCCATTATAATTAAAAAAATTTCAGATATTCAAATTGTTCTTGTAGGAAATGGTCCTGAATTAGAAAACATTAAGAAAATAGTAAAAGATACAAACATTGAATCAAACATTACATTTTTGGGATGGGTAGAGCATGAAAAAATTCCTAAAATTCTAAAAGAAAGTATTATTGGTATTGGTCCACTACGTAGTTCAGATGTAACAAAAAATGCCTTACCAATTAAAATTTTAGAATATATGGCTGCATCATTACCAATTGTGGCTAAAAATGGAACAATTCCATCAGACATTTTAATTGATGGTGAAAATGGTTTTTCTATTCAAAATTCAACAGATTTAGCAGAAAAAATTATTAAATTATTAGAAAATGAACAAATGTTAGAAAAATTTGGTGAAAATTCTAGAAAAATTGTGGAAAAATTTGATTGGGAAAATATAGCTAAAATGATAATTAATGATTATTCAAAATTAACACTTATGAAGAATAAATGATGTGTCATTCATAGTTTTATTTGCATAATCATATGCTAAACGTTTAACAATATTTTGTAATGTTTTAGGAAATTTATAAAAATGAAATGCACCTAGTTTTCCACGTAAAGCCATCATTTCGTGTGGACTGAATTTTGTAACAGTAAAATTTTGTTTTTCAAAAATGGATTTCCAATTTTCAAAAGTATTTGTAAAAACATCAACTTTAGTTCTTCCTTCTTCGCCTATATTTGGAGTAAGAAACCATGCTTTACCTGAACTCTTTAAAGTTCGAAATAACTCTTTTGAGAAAAATTCAATATCATGAATGTGTTCTACAGAATAAAAACTCCCAATAAAATCAAAAGTGTTGTTTTCAAATGGAAAAGGATCAGAATTTAAATTGACTTTTAAAATTTTATTTTTGATGGATTCGTTAGAATTAGAAATGGCAAAGTCAGAACCATCAATCCCATAAGCATCAATATTAACATCAATCATAGATTTTACAAATTCTCCAGATGCACATCCTATATCTAAAGCAGTTTTAGGATTAAATTTTTCTAGCACAAATTGTGCCCTACGGTTCCACATTTCAGGTCTTGTTCTATGTGAAAAATATTTTTTTCCATAAAGACGTTGTAAATCATCATCATCATACATTTTGTATACACATTAACATTATTTTAATCATAAAAATTTTTGTAGTTAAAATCTATTGTAAATTTCTTTAAGTATTTTTTCAGTCGCTTTTCCATCTCCATAAGGAGTCTTTTTACGAGGGATTTTTGAATCATGGCCATTTTTTAAAACAGATTTTAATTTATTTGAACTAGTTCCAATTAATTCTGAAAAACCATGTTCGACAGCTTCTGGCCTATCAGTAGTTTTTCTAATTACAAAAGTTTTTTTTCTTATTTGGGATGCAGTTGCCTCCTCTTGTAAACCACCTGAATCAGTTAAAATAAATGATGATTTTTTCATTAATTCTAATATTTCAAAATAGCCTATTGAATCTAAAATTTTAATATTTTCAGATTTTACTAATTTTTTCATAAGATCAAATTTCTTTAATTGTTTTAATGTTCTTGGATGAATAGGGAAAATAATTTTTTCATTTGATTGAGTGATTGTATTAATTAACGAAGTAAGAGTTTTTTTGTCATCAACATTTTCTGTTCTATGCAATGTTAATAAAATAAAATCAGTTTCATTAATCTGAAGTGTAGATTTTTTAGATGAAATTTTTGAATATTTGGAAATTGAATCCATAATTGTGTTACCTGTGACAAAAATTTTTCCATGTACTTTTTCTGAAACTAGATTCTTTTTTGAATGAATTGTAGGTGCAAAAAGTAATTCAGATAAATGATCTGTTGTGATTCTATTATGTTCTTCAGGCATTCGCCAATCATTACTTCTTAATCCAGATTCAACATGACAAATTGGTATTCCTGATTTTAATGAACATATAGCTGATGCTAATACAGTATTTGTATCACCTTGAACTATAGTCGTATCAGGTTTGATTTCTTGTAAAATTTTTGAAAGTTTTAAGATTATTTCTCCCATTTGTGAACTTGGGATTGAAGATGAAAGATTCATCGAATAATCAGGTTTCTTCAAACCTAGTTTTTCAATAAATTGTAAACCCATTTGATAATCAAAATGTTGTCCAGTAAATATGACTGAACGGTTTTTTTTAGGGATTTTATCAATCAATGGAGCTAATTTAATTATTTCAGGTCGAGTTCCCATCACAATTGCAATTTTCATGAATATTAACCACTCAGAATTTGGACTTATTATTGATTTTTGTAGACGAAATTTCTCAAATACAAATAAGAAGTATGATATTTGATGAATATTTGGAGCGTTAGATAGTAATGAAAATCCTATTTATTTCACCAAAATTTGAAGGAGGTATAGGTGGTCACGCAGCAAGAGTTGCTGAGAAACTAAATCAAAATGGATTTGAAATTAAATTAATGAAAATTACTCCCATACCTATTAACAAAATTAGAAATCCAAGTTTTGCAATTTTTAGTACCATCAAATCAATAGTTAGTAACGAGTCATTTGATGTTGTTCATGCATTCAACATTCCATCGGCTTTTGCCATGAAGTATTCAAATGCAAAGAAAAAAGTTCTTTCAGTGCATGGAATGTATTCTGAACAAGTAAATGCACTACATTCAGATACTACAGCAAACATGGCACAGATTACCGAATCAAAAGTACTAAAATGGGCGGATAAATTAACAACGGATTCATTAATGGTAAAAAAACAATATAAGAAAAAGCTTGGAATTGATTTTGATTGTATTTATGCTCCATTAGATATTGAAAAATTTAAAGATTTACCTGATGTACCAAAAAAAGAAAAACAAATTGTATACATAGGAAGAGATAGTTATGAAAAAGGAATTGATTTACTAAAAGAAATAGAAAATGAAATTGATGCCAATTTTGTTTATTGTACAAATTTAGAATGGAGAGAAGCAATGATCAAATTAAAGGAATCAAATATCTTAGTCATTCCTTCAAGAATGGAAAGCATTCCTCAAGTAATTAAAGAAGCATTCTTTTTAAAAATTCCAATTATTGCAACAAATGTTGGGGGAATTCCAGAACTCATTATTCATGAAAAAACAGGATTATTAGTACCTCCCAATAATCCAAAAAAATTGAAACAAACAATATTAGATTTATTAGAAAATAATGAATTAGCAGAAAAAATTTCAAATAATGGATTTGATTTTGTGATGAATAATCTTACTTGGGAAGTATTATTACCAAAATATATTAAATTTTATAAAAATTTAATCAATTCTTAGATTCTAAAATAATGTAGATAATCCTTCTTCTAATTTTGTAGTATAATTCCAATTAAATGAACTTTTTGCCAAAGTTGCATCTGCTTGACTACTTTTTACATCTCCTTCTGGAAGTTTATCAAAAATAGGATTAAGTTTTTTGTTTGAAATTTTAATCATTAAATGTGCAAGATCTTTAATTGAAATGCCAATTCCTGTCCCAATATTAAAAAATCCATTTGTAATAGAACTTTCCATAGCAAAAAGATTAGCTCTTGCAATGTCTTTAACAAATACAAAATCACGGATTTGTGAACCGTCTCCAAAAATTACTGGTGGTTTATCAGAAGAAATATTTTCTAAAAATTTAGTAATCACACCAGCATAATCTAAAGTTTGTCCTAAACCATACACATTGAAATAACGTAATCCTATAATTTCTGAACCAGATTTAACAAAATTTTCTGATAAATATTCATCATCAAGTTTTGTTTTTCCATATGGATTAATTGGTTTTCTATCAAAAGTTTCTGTTATTGGAATTTTAGTAATATTTCCATATACACTTGAACTACTAGCATATACAACCTTAATTGAAAATTCTTTAGCAATTTTAAAAATATTTTCAGTTCCAATTACATTTACTTTATGATATTCATTTTCTTTTTGATATGATTCAACAACAGAAGTAAGAGCTGCTTGATGAAAAATACCATCAGCATTTTTAATACAATTTCTTAATTTTTCATAGTCAAGAATATCTAATTGTATAAGATTAATTTTTTCTAAAAAACCATCTAAGTTAGACAATCTACCACGGAACATATTATCTACTATAGTTACATCATGTCCTTCTGAAAGAAGATGTTTTACAAGGTGACTCCCAATGAAACCTGCCCCTCCAGTAACAACATACTTCATTAAGATTAATGATTTTCATGTATGTTTAAGCCTTAAGAATGACAAATACTACAAATTAATAAATTGAAATACAGGCAATAAATCAAAAATAAGTGATATAAAATGAATGAAGAAGAAATTTTAACTGAAATTAGAGAAATTAAAAAAAATGGGGGTAAAAACAAAATTTGTGTTTGTGTGATTGGAATTGGTAGAATTGGGTTACCAACAGCGTTATCATTTGCTAAATCAGGTTTTAAAACAATTGGTATTGATATCAATAAAAATTTAGTAGATAAAATTGGAAGAAAAGAATTTCCATTAAAAGATGAACCAGGATATCAAGAAATTTTTGAAGAAGTAATTTACAATGGTAAATTTTCAGCTACTACAAAAATCGAAGAAGTTGTTCCAAATTCTCAAATAATTCTTTTATCACTTCCAACACCCATGGATGAAAACAACATACCAGATTATACTGCTTTGAGAACAGTTGCAAAACAATTAAACAATTTAGTTTCAAAAGGTTCAACAATAATTGTTGAAAGTACAATTGAACCAGGTTTTATTGAAAATGATATGACCAATATTCTTGAGAGTACCGGTAGATTACATGTTAAGAAAAACTTTACAATCGGTGTTTGTCCAGAAAATGCTAATCCTGGTCAGATTTTACATGATTTTACAAAATTACCTCGACTAGTAGGAGGTATTGATGAACATACTAGAAATATAATTACAATGATTTATGATTTTGTATTTTCTGTAGAATTAATTCCTATGCCTGATTGTAAAACTGCAAATGCAGTTAAACTAACTACGAATGTTTTTCGTGATATCAATATTGCATTTATTAGTGAACTATCTTTGACGTTTGAAAAATTAGGAATTGATACAATGACCGTTTTGGATGCTGCAAAAAAGAAATATAATTTTCAAACACATTATCCAGGTGCTGGAGTTGGTGGCCCATGCTTGCCTATTAATTCATACCAATTACTTAATACTGCAAAACGCATTGGTACAAATTTGCATATTATTGAAGCTAGTAGACAAATTAATGAAAAAATGCCACAACATGTTATTGAATTAACATTAGATGCATTTAAGGAGATTAACAAATCTATTCAAAATTCTGACGTACTGATTCTTGGAATATCTTACAAACCTGATGTAAAAGATATTCAATTAACCCCAGCTGAACACATAATCCAAAAATTACAGGACCTTGGCGCAAATGTTCATATTTATGATCCATATTTTTCATCAAACCACGTATTTGATATCACTGTAGAAGAAAACCTTGATAATATTATCCCCAATGTAGATGCAGCAATTATTATCACTGGACATACAGAATTTAAAAAAATTCCAACATCTATTTTTAATAAAATGAAGAATCCAATCTTGATTGATACTAGAGGAATTATAGATCCTGTAGATGCTAAACTGGCTAGATTGGTTTTTAGAGGATTGGGTCGTGGACAATCATAATCTTATACTTGAACCATCATCTTTAGTAGATATTCTAACCCTAAGGTATGATCCTTTATTAAAATCAAATTTACCTAAAAAAAATTGGCAAGATTTTGAACCAATTAATAAAATACCAAATATTGCATTTATCGAAAAGTCAATTTGTAATGATTTAGAACAAAAATTGAAAAATTTTGAGGGACAAAAAATTTGTATAGCGTTAAGTGGTGGAGTTGATTCTACACTTGTTTTATCCTTAATTCGAAAAATAAAACCAGAAATTGACATAGAAGCAATATCTATCAAATTTGCAGAAAGTGTTGATGAAACAACATCTGCATCAAAGATTGCAGAAACATTTAATGCAAATCATAATATTATATATCTTGAAAACTATCTTTCAGAATTACCACAAGCAATTAGTATGATAAAATTACCTTTTTGGGATTTACATTGGTATTATGTAGTAAAGAAATCACAAACTATGTCTAAACTTTTAATTTCTGGTGATGGTGGAGATGAACTTTTAGGCGGTTATACCTTCCGATATAGTAAATTTCTTTCACTAACATCTGAAAGTTCAACACCATTAGAAAAAGTAAAAGCATATTTACAATGCCATGAAAGAGATCGAGTTCCTGATCAAGAAAACATTTTTGGACAAAAATCTAATTTCTCTTGGAATTTAATTTATACTTTTTTGTTACCTTATTTTGATAATAAATTATCTAGATTAGAACAAGTGTATTTGGCAGATTATAATGGAAAACTTTTGTATAATTTTAATCCAATAAATTCTAGAATCATTAATGGGTTTGGTATGAAAATGCTTACACCAATATTGAATCCTGAACTACTTGCAGCTGCACCACATATTCCATCAAAATACAAATATGATGAAAATAATGATGTTGGAAAACTACCATTACGATCAATACTAAAACAAAACGGACATGATTCCTTAGTAACGCAACAAAAATTGGGATTTAATGTCAATACAATTAATTTATGGAAATCACATGGTAAAAAACTGTGTAAAGACTTACTTTTAGATTCAAGATTAGTAAAAGATGGATGGATAAATAATTACTGGATTCAAAAACATATTGATAAATCTGAATTGGATGTTAAATATGTCAACAAATTCTTAGGTATTTTGGCATTTGAAATTTGGTATAGACTATTTATCACAAATGATCTTAAAAGTGGAGATAAACTAGTTTAAAAAATTTCATGAGGATTTGAATAAATTGAAAAAAATCAGAACTGCCTTTATCTATAAATCATCAAATCCATACATGTCTAAGACTGCTTGGGCAACAACGTATTATCATTTTTTTATGAATGCATTAAAACGACATCCCGAACTTGATATGAGTTATTTTCCTGCAGAAGAAAAATTTGATACTTCACAACTAGATGATAAATTTGATATTATCTTATTATGGGAGAACCATCCTTGGGGTAGTCCAGATGAATTAAGTGGAATACAAAATCTTGACATACCTGTAATTTGTAGAGTAAATGATGCCCATGATGCTAAACGTAAAGGAAAAATCGTTTACCATGAAAAGTATAAGGTTGATCATTATTTTGGTTATTTTTCTGAAAAATATTTTCATAAATACTATCCAAAGAATTTCAAATACAAAACGATCTTTTATGGTGTTGAACCCAAACTATACGAAAATTTAACTCCATTTTCAAAACGAATTAAGAAAAAAATTTTATGTTCTGGAGCTACGGCTAGAAAAAACATGTTTTTTAGACTAAAAGACTTTTTTCGTGGTAATAATAGTATGTGGAGACATTACAAACTTAGAACAATTTGTACTGATCTATCTTATGTAGATTATACAACTACATTACAACACGAATTTATCAACGATAAATACCCATTATTACTTATGAAATATTCTGCATCAATTGCTGCAGATACGGTATGTCCTGTTGCAAAATATTGGGAGAATCCTGCATCTGGATGTCTTACATTTATGGAAGTTACAGAACAAAATGAAGCAAAAATTTTGGGATTTGAAGATGGTAAAAATGCAATTTTCATAAATGAAAAAAACTATGAAAAAAGATTTTCAGATTATATTTCTGATCCAAACAATTCAAAATGGTTAGAAATTGCAGAAAATGGACGTAACTATACTATGAAGAATTTAACAAACGATGTTGCTGCAAATTCTCTAGTAGATCTTTTCAAGGAATTTGTTTATTAAAATAAATTAATAATTTTAATTGGATTATTTTTTTCTTATAATTCTTTTTACCTTATCTTTAATTTCATTTAATAAAAATAAAGTTCCTTGTGTTTTAAGTAAGAATTTAGCTGTTTTTATTAATCGTATTAATTCATTATTTGTTAATTTATAGATAGATGAATCTGTATGCCTGTATTTCATTTTATGAATATAATTTTCTATAAATTTTTTTGATAAATTAAAATCATTTAACATATTTTCAGAAACTTTTGTTATGTTCAATTCGTTTGCAAGTTTTAATAATTTTTTTCTATAATCATCTGAAATCTTCTTTTTATGGAAAATAGCATGATAAAATAAGGTATAAAAATAATCCTCTGAAGATAGTACATAAAATCCATTTTTGTGTAAAACTATTTTTTTTAGAATATTCTCATACCAACGTTTATCATAATATTCATCTCCTGGATGTTTCCAATCTATCAAAGCTATCTTTTTTCCAATTTTAATGGAACCTGGTAATTTTTCTTTAGGTGGAGAATTTCCCGATGTCATACAAACGTACGGAACAATAATTGTATCATTTGTTAAAATATCAATATCATTATGTTCATTTGAAGAAAATTTTTCTGGAAGATCTTCAAAATTTCTTAGAATGACATATTTTATTGTACCATTTAACATTTTCAAAAATTGCTGCATATTACCCCATCCTCCATGACCAAACAAATCTAATTCTATTTTTTTAATTGAACCATTCCATTGGATCGGAAGTTCATTTACAACTTCAAAAGATGTTTTCCCTAACAAAAGTGTTAAATCATGATTTGTTTCTTTTTCTGAAATTGAACCATGAATTGAATATTCTTTTCCAATCCATTTTCTATACTTTTTTTTACTTTTTGTTATATTTTCATTTATTTTTAATTTTCCATAAATTCCTATATCATCTACAAAATTTGGATTTTGATCTTGAACTAAAATTAGTAAAAATGAACCTGTTCCACTAAGCAATACCTTTTTTTTTACATCCGGTAATGATTTTCCATAAAATCTAATTAAATTATTTAAAAAATACTCTTCACTCCATTTAACTTCAAAAATTTCTTTAATAACAAATTTAGTTTTAATATCATTGATTATTAAATCCGATTTATGTCTAGATTTTTCCCATATTATAAATAAATATAATTGATCATTCATAACAATACTTAGGAAATTTAATTTAGAGTTAAATGTTTTTCATTTTTAAACACAATTTTAATCAAAACTATAATCCTCAAATATACGCCAAGTTTTGAATAAATAGATTATCTTTTTTATGTACAATTTTTTTATTAAAAATAATTCCAATTTTTTTAATGTATAATTTGTAAATTAGTTTTTTTAGATAAAAAAATAGATTAATTTCCAATCCCTATTGCATTATAAGTACAATCAAGTTTTGAATTCTTCAAAATTCTTCGTGAATCAATAATGATTCGTTTTTTCATATTTTTTATATTTATGTTTGTAATTTTAGAATATTCGGGCCATGCAGTCATAATTACCCCACAATAACTATCTTTTAGTGCATTTGAAATTGAATTTGCATATTTAATTTTACTTTTAAATATTTTTCTCACATTTTCTATTGCCATAGGATCATGCACTATAACTTTTGCTTGTTTTTTTAATAGTTTTTCTATAATTTTTAATGATATTGAATCTCTAATATCATCTGTTTTGGGTTTAAATGCTAATCCTAAAACTGAAATATTTTTTCCTTTCAAATTGCCACAATTTTTTTCAATTAATTTAATTATTTGTTTGATTTGTTGTTGATTTGTTTTTTCTACAGCATTAAGAAATAATGGAGAAACTCCTACTTTTGATGAAAAATTCATTATTGCCTTAACATCCTTTGGTAAACAGGAACCACCATAACCTGGTCCTGCATTTAAAAATAATTCTCCAATTCTAGGATCTAACCCAATTGTTCTTGCAATATCATCTATGTTAGCTCCCTGGATATTCTGACATATGTTAGCTAATTGATTGATGAAACTAATTTTTGTTGCTAGAAATGAATTATTTGCATATTTTATCATTTCAGCTGTTTGATGGTTTGTAATAATTATTGGAACATTTGGATGTAAATTAGAAAAAAAGTTTTTCATTTTTTTCATATATTTTGTTTGAGTTCCTCCAAGAACTATTGCATGTGGATATTTTGTATCATGAATTGCACTACTTTCCTGTAAAAATTCTGGATTTGATATTAATCCAAATTCTCTTCCATCTTTTTTTCCAGATTTTTTTTCTAAAATTGGTAATATGACATCTTTCATGGTTCCGGGAATAATTGTACTTTTTATGAGAATAATTGGATTTTTCTTACTTTTTGCAAGAATTTTTCCAATATTTGTAATTGCATTTTTAATCATTGATAATTCTATTGAACCATTTGATTTCTGAGGTGTTCCTACTGTCACAAAAATCATATCACAATCTTTAATCAGTGAAAAGTCATTACTAATAACCAATTTTTTTTTCAATCCATTTTTTAAGGTTTTTTCTAAATCTGGTTCAAAAAATGGCAATATGCCATTATGAATTTTATTACATTTTTCTTTATCAATATCTATCCCAGTAATGTTGAATCCCTTTGAAGCTAATACACTAGTAAGTGATAATCCCACAAAACCTAAACCAACTATTCCAATCTTCATGTTCTTACTCCATTTTTTTCTTAAAAATCATGCCTTTCTAAATGTTATTTCTTGTGCATTTCTATAAGATTCCACTGTCCCAACATCTACTTCCTCCTCATTTTTATCTAGTGTAATGGCAAGAACTTTTTGTTTTTCTTGAATCATTTTCTGTATGGCATCAGTAAGCTGGAACTCTTTTCCTTTTCCAGGTTTAATTTTTTTCAAACTTGAAAAAATACCTGATCTAAAATAATATATTGGTAATATTCCAAATTCTGATTTCGGAT
>ENA-OREN01004666-OREN01004666.1-marine-metagenome-genome-assembly--contig:-NODE-4666-length-11806-cov-3.547873_pt1 | contig 11806 bp, 10 predicted proteins | sample MGYA00248624_ERZ508555 | MGnify/ENA primary metagenome ERZ508555 (study PRJEB26222, sample SAMN06267773) | marine metagenome | isolation source: Saanich Inlet, British Columbia, Canada | place...
ATCTTTAATAATAATTCCATTAATTGCTTTAGCAACTTTTTCAAACCTGCTCCTATTGTCTTCAGCTATACCTCCCACATAGACAGCTGTCGCTAAATTGGTATTCCCTCTGATGCCATGCCCAGTCATAATGTCTATGTCAGTCATGCTGTAACCTACGTTATAAGCCAATGTAGCAAAGGTATGTCTCAACTGGTTTGCTCCTAACTTACTCGCACTTATAAGGTCAGGCATTAGCTGATTCAAATATTTGAAAGCATCAACCACCTTGGTCATATGCTTATCAGTCTTAGGAGATGGAAACACATATTCAATTTTTTTTGGAGGTTCATTATTTTTTAGTCTTTCTTTCATGTCAACCCCACTCACCATGCCTTGTAGCATCTTTTGTCTACTAAAAACTTCTCTCATTTCTGCAATTATAGGTACACCAAAAGCTGTACCCTGCTTTCTATTTTCAATTACTGTTTCAAAATAGGCACCTTCATTAAGCTCAGTCGCTTCAAGATACACATCTTTCCACCTAAGTTTTAGAACCTCATTCAACCTTAGACCAGAGTAAAGCATTAGCTTGATAGCATTGTAAGATTGAATCTGATACTGGCTTATAGCCTTTTTATCTAAATTATATTCCTTTAATAATCCATTATTGTCTTTGCCATATGTTTCTAATAAAGCATCTAAAAACCTGCATAACTTTACAGTCTCAGATGGCTTTAGGAATTGGGTGTTATCCATATTGCTCTTCATGGAAATTTGATTTTTAAATACATCACAAGGGTTCTTATCCAGCAGATTTAAAACATTAATCCCATAGTTCAAAACACTTCTGAGGTACCTCACACCCTTCTTAGCTTGAGGCTCCTTACTGGTCTGACCACTAGATAGCTCGTAATATTTTTCCATAAGCTCCTCTCGTGTAATGGTGGTTACTGGTCTATTGAACCATTTGCCATAAACAATTTCTAAGGTCCCTCGCCTGTCGCTCATAGTCTTATCAGCATTGCCTCTATTGAAGGCTAGCCTTGAATGTTCGTACTCATTTAGCAATTCTCCTAGAGTCTTTTGCTTTTTAATTTTAGCTAGCTTATCTGCCTTTTCCTTTTGCTTTGGGTCTATACCCTCACTCATAAGCCTTGCGTAGTAGGTCGCCTTAGACTGAGCATTAAGTAAGGCTCGATTGAGGTCAGGGTCATCCTTAAAGGCTTCACCTACCTTGTAAGACTTAGGTGTTGGGTCGCCCTTAATTTTTCTCATAACTAAAAAAGATATGGAACCACTAGCATTAAACCTAGCACAGAAGCCATTGCCAGCACTTATAGTCTTCTTAGGCTGTAACTTTTTAAGCTCTTTTACTGTAAACAATTTAGCTCCTTCTATACTACCCTTGTACTACCATACTACCTCATACTACACATAAGTCAATAAGAATAGCAGACCTCTTTCGAAGCCTAATTCTCTGTAATCGTTGATAGTATTGATTCTTTGGTAGATTATGGTGAGCCCTGCAGGATTCGAACCTGCGACAAGCTGATTAAGAGTCAGCTGCTCTACCAACTGAGCTAAGGGCCCTATTTTATAGAGAATAAGCATTTTTATAGAAAATAAAAACTGTAATAATATTAAAATGTTAAAATAATCTACTTATTCTAAAAGCTTATTACCACACAATATCTAAGAAAAACAATACAAATATACAAACGATAACTAGTTATTTTTATAAACTATAAGCATTTTTATATGGTTCTTACTAATTCTAATTCATTTAGCCCGTATAGCCTTATTTATCTGAGCATTGCATAGTGATTAGACCAACCATTATATCTTTACTAAAAGACGCAAGTTGATATTCACATTGCGAAGTTATATTTTCATATTTCCCTGTTCCGCCAGTAATAATAGCCTCTCCAGAATCTCCTGTTCTTCTTCCGCTACTATAGGATATGTCTCCATCCTCATCTGTAGAATCACAAACAAAATCTAAATTCTTACCACTTGTAGCTATACAATTTACTACTCCTGAATGTCCTCTTGAATCGCTAAAAACTCCTTGCACAGATATAGCTTTAAGTACTCCTAAAGGTGTTTCAACAGCAGCATCCATTGAATATTTATTTGCAAATGTAATACTAAAATCTTCTGCAACAACTAATTTTGCTGTGAACAATAAAATTATAGCTAATAAAATTGTAATATTCTTCATAGATTATCCTCCATTATACTATTATTTAAATATGGAGCTAAACATCTTTCAAAGGACAGGTCAATATTAATAGCGGCATGTATTAAATAGAAATAAAAAAAATTAAGCTACAATATCTGGTCGACAATTAACTAAAAGCTCTGCGACAGATGCAGTATTTGACAAAGAAATAACAGTTCTAACTAATTCAGCAAGATCATCAGGAGAAATCATACTATCAGTAGAAATACTTTCAACAGTGCTTGTCATATCGGTTGCTACGTATCCTGGACATAGTGCTGTGCATCTAACTCCATCATCCCATCCTCCATGTCTAGTTGCATGAGATAAAGCAACAGCTGCAAATTTTGTCATCGAATAACCCACAGAACTCCCATATACGGCCTTTCCAGCAAGTGACGCCACGTTAATCACTCGGCCAGCACCAGATTTTCTAAGAAAAGGCAAAGTTAACCTAGTTAAAGATAAGGGGGCCTTTACATTTACAGCCCACATTCTATCCAGTGCTTCCTCATTATCCTCCTCATCATTCACTGATACTGACTCGACGATACCAGCATTATTTATTAAGCAATCAATTTTTCCAAACTTGTCTATTGTCTTTTTTACCCAATCGCTATGTGTAGACTTATCCATGGCATCAAATTTTGTTATAAGAATTTTTTCTGAGGACCAATCCTTAATTATACTCTCCAGAGTAGAAATTTTTCTAGATGCAAGACTTAGTGAAAACCCAGCTTGATAAAGATTACGAGCAATTGCTAGACCTATACCACGGTTAGCACCAGAAATCATAACTACACGTCCATTGGAATTAATCATAATACAATCACCTCCTAAATAATAAATAAGTAAAATTATAATTTAATAAATTACTATACATCTAACTTCCATACTCCATCTATCAGGGGCATCTTCTGCGGTATTTGGGTCTTCGAAAGCGCTATGAAAGCTAAAAGTACAAGGTTTTTGAGAGAAATCATAATCTGAGGATTTGCCTTTTGTAGTTGCTAGAACTCCCTCACTATCCCACTGCTTTATTAATAATACTTCATTTTTAGTCATTCTATCATAAAAATACCAATCATGTTTTAAGCTGTGTTTTGCAAAATAATTTTCTCCAACTCTATCTGCATAGTGAATTTCAAAAACTATCAAATCTTTAGAAGAAACAGTAGATGCATCACATAAAGCAAGTGGGTTGTTTTCTACAGGATCTGTCACAATATTTCTCCATAGATTTATAATTGCATAACGTCCATTAGACAATATATTATTAATAACATTCTTAGATAATAAACTTTTTGAAGCACCAAGGGTTTCTCGTAATGTATCATTTTTTCCCGGTGGATTGGATAGCTGCTGTAACCTTGCAGGAGCACTAGTAAGTGTATAATCACCATGAACTATATGTGCAGGACCTTGCACTTGCTGGCCTCCATTTATCATTTTTTTAGATTTTTTCCCTATTGCAGAACGTATGTTATGGTCAAAGGCATGAACACTGCGAGCACCAGTAACTTCTTTAATAAAATCCGCACATTCAGAGTAATACGTATTAATTACTTGCTGGTTATTAAAAAAATCAATATCTGTTTTTTTTAGTTTGCTTGGAAATAATTCAAACCCCTGCTTGTCAAGAGATATAGATTTAATATTTATAGAATTGCGAGCATTTACAACACCTATTTTATATTTTTCTAACTCAATACCAACAGACCCTGCGTCACTTCCACTAGTATCACGCCGAGTAAGCACCTTTCCATTCCTAAAAAGCGAGCTCTGCGAACTTGAAGACATATAATTAAAAAAACCACTAGTTTTTTTCATGTAATATACTCGCATTAAATTATTAGATGTTTAATTAATTCTTAAAATTAAAAATCTATTATTACTCTGGAAGACTAAACCCTTCACCAACATGGGTATCTTTCCACCAATTACAGCTTTCTATATTACTAGTCATCCATCTAACAAGGTTAGGATGATCATTTAACGGTAATTTCGCCCATGCATGTAAGTGCATTGGAGCTGCAATTGCAACATCGGCAATTGTTGCTTCATCGCCACACAAAAAAGTACTATTTTTTAATCTTGCGTCTAAAATACTAGCTAATTTATGAAAATTTTCTTCCTCATTTGCAAGTATATCTTTATCTGTTGTCCCTCCTAATAAAGGTTTAACACAATTTTCAACAAGATATACATAACAAGAACCAAACCAAGAGCTACTTTCCCACAAAAGCCAGCGATTTATATCTGCTCTTACTTTAAGGCTTGTAGGATAAGCACTAGTATTACCAACTTTTTCAGCCGCATATTGTAATATAGCATTAGATTCCCATAAAATAAAATCACCATCTTTAAGTGCAGGAAATGCTGCATTAGGATTAATAGCAACAAAATCTGGACTTTTTTGTTCAGCTTCAAAATAGTCAAATCTATTTATTGAATAATCAGCTCCAATTAATTTAAAACCTGCCAAAACTTTACGACTGTTAACAGTCCGTGGATCTAGTAATAATTCCATATTGTTTCTCCCCAAAATAGATTTTAATGAATAAAATTAATAATTATCATGGACAAATAATACATCTATAGTCAAGGACAAAGTTTACTCATATTAAAAAAATATATAAAACCTCATAAATAAATAATTAATATACAAACCTTAAGTAAAGATAATTATTTATAAAATAAAAATAAATTAAAAAAACAAGACATCTCAGTAATTACAATATAAATATTCAATAAAGATCTAAAAAATACAATAATTATGGTAAACAATGATCAGAATACAGGACTTATCTATATCATTTGACGGTAAAAAAATATTTTCAGATGTAAATTTTCATATTAATCCAAAAGAAAAAATTGGATTAATTGGAAGAAATGGTAGTGGTAAATCAACATTTTTAAAAATACTATTAAATAAAATAGAACAAGATTCAGGATTAGTTGAATTATCTAAAAATTATAAAATAGGTTTTTTAGAACAACATATAAAATTTACACATGATACTATTATAGATGAAGTATGTAGTATCTTATCTGAAGATCGAGAATATGAAGTTTGGAAAGGTGAAAAAATCTTAAATGGGTTAGGTTTTTCTGATGATGAAATGTTACAAGACCCCAAATTATTTTCTGGAGGTTTTCAAGTTAAGATTAATCTTGCAAAACTGCTATTACTTGAACCAAATTTATTATTATTAGATGAACCTACAAACTACTTAGATATACATTCAATTAGATGGTTAAAAAAATTCCTAATTGATTGGAAAGATGAAATAATTTTAATTACACATGATAGAGCTTTTATGGATAGTATCATTAGCCACACATTAAATATTCATAGAGAAAATTTTCGTAAAATTTCTGGAAACACAAAAAAAATTAAAGAACAAATTAATCAAGAAGAAGTAATATATGAAAAGACTAGAATTAACCAACAAAAACAAAGACAAAAAACACAAGAATGGATAGATAGATTTAAAGCTAAAGCAACATTAGCAAGTCGAGCCCAATCAAAAGCAAAGATGTTAGAGAAACAAGAAGTGAATGTAAAACTCAGCGATATAAGTAATTTAGATTTTAAATTTAATTATTCAAAATATCAAAGTAAAGAAAGCTTGTTAAATGCGAAAGAATTATCATTTGGATATAATATTGATAAATTATTACTTAAAAACTTATCAATTAAAGTAAATAAAGGTGATAAAATTTGTATCATTGGAAAAAATGGTAAAGGTAAATCAACCTTACTAAAATTACTACATAATGAATTATACCCTATATCTGGTAGTTTTACTAAACACGAAAAAACTAAGATTGGCTATTTTGGTCAAATGAATATTGACCGTTTGAACTCTACAAATACTATATATCAAGAAATTCAAAGCGTTGATCAACATATAACTGAAACTTTAGTTAGAAGAACATGTGCTCATATGATGTTTTCAGGAGATTTGGCAGATAAAAAGATTTCTGTATTATCAGGAGGGGAAAAAAGCAGAGTTATGCTTGGTAAGATTTTATTAAACCCTGTTAATCTACTTTTTTTAGATGAACCCACTAATCACCTAGATATGGAATCAACTGAGACATTGATGAATGCTGTAAAAATATTTGAGGGAGCAGTAATGATGGTCTCCCATGATGAATATTTCCTAAATAAGATAGCTAATAAGTTAATTATTTATGACCACGGTAAAGTTTTTCATTACAATGGCACTTATAAAGAGTTTATTAAAAATGTTGGCTGGAAAGATATATAAGTATATAGACTTACCATCCTAATAGACCATCTTTATATCTTGGTAAATCTTTATTTTTATTAATATAAGCATTTGAAACTAAACCCATACCAAACATTACACACATCATTGAAGTGCCTCCATATGATACTAAAGGAAGAGGAACTCCAACTACAGGTATTAAACCTGTAACCATAGACGTATTAATAAACACATAATAAAAAATATTTACAGAAACACCTATAGCTAAAAAACATGCAAATCTACTCTTACAAATTAAGCCAATAATTAATGAATAAAATATTAATATAATAAATAAGGAAAGCAATACGATTGTACCAAGCATACCAAATTCTTCTGCCAATAAAGTAAAAATAAAATCAGTCTGCATTTCAGGTATAAAATTTAAATGACTCTGTGAACCATTCATAAAACCTTTACCAAATAACCCACCAGAACCTAGTGCTATTTTTGACTGTATAATATGATAACCAGATCCAAGTGGATCTCTTAATGGATCTAAAAATGTAAGTACTCTATTTTTTTGATAATCATATAAAAGAAATATCCATGCAAATGGTGCAAATATAATTACTAATAAAGTACTCCCAATAAAAAACCATATTGATAGTCCAATTATAAATAATATAGTAAGGCTAGCAATAATTAATATTAATGAACTTCCTAAGTCTGGCTGTATAAATATTAAGTACGCAGGAATCATTATTAAAAATATAGGATAAATGAAATTTTTTAAATTATTAAAAAAACTTAATTCCTTATCCGCATGAAAATATCTAGCCAAAACTAAAACAAGTGAAAACTTAATTAATTCACTGGGTTGTAAATTAAATAAACCTAAGTTTAACCATCTTTGGGAACCCATACCAGTATTTCCATAAAAATTTACTAATATCAGTAATACTAAACTTAAAAAATATATATAATATGATAGCCCTAACCAGTAGCGAATATTTATAATAGATACAATAAAATAAATACCTAATGAAATTATAAATCGTATTAATTGTTTACTAGCCCAAGGTTCCATAGATCCTCCTCCAGCTGAATAAAGCAAAGTAAAACCTATACAAAAAATACATATCAATAAAAATAATAAAATATAATTTACATATAATAGTTTTGTAAATACTAATGCGCTTAATTTTAATATTTTATCTGATAACATAATTTTAATTAAGATACTGGAATTTTAGTATCTATACCTTCAATAATTTTTCTGCTAGCGATGAGAAGGTCTCTTCCTACGGGTGCTGCTTTAGAAGACCCTCCTCCAGCATGTTCTAAGACAACTACAGCTATATATTTAGGCTTCTTATATGGAGCAAAACCAATAAACAAAGCATGATCTCTTTTATTGAAGGGAAGATCTTTATTTTTAATAATACCTTCAGCTCTTTCTTTTACAGAAATTATTCTTACCTGTGAAGTTCCTGTTTTACCTGAAATATGAAATTTTTTATCTATGGACCTGCTCTTCCATGCAGTACCTTTAATGGAGTTAACCACATTAAACATACCTTTTTTAATAACTTCTAAGTGCTCCTTCTCAAAATTTTTATTTTTATTAATAGTTTCCTGTTTTATTGTATCTCCGGGTAAAGATTTAATAATACTAGGTATAGTTACCTTTCCTCCATTTATTAAATTTGCTGTCATCATAGCCAACTCTAGGGGAGTAGATAACAAAAAACCTTGTCCAATTCCAACATTTAAGGTTTCACCTTTTTGCCATTTTTTATTAAAATTATTTTTCTTCCACTTCTTACTTGGTATTATACTTTTAGAAACACCAAAAAATTCATCGTAATATGACCCAAAACCTAATTGCTTTGCAGTATCAGAAATTTTTTCTATACCTAATCTAAGTGCTATTTCATAGAAATATACATCACAAGATTGTGATATCGCTTCTGTTAAATTTACCTTCCCATGACCCCTTTTATTCCAACAATGGAAATTTCTATTACCTAAAGTATATATTCCATTACAAAATATTTTATCTGTTTTCTTAATTATTCCATATTTTAATGCAGCTAATGCTACAACTGGTTTAAAAGTAGATCCAGGAGGGTATAGACCATTAATAGGTCTATTAATTAAAGGAGCCTTAGGTGAGGTTGAAATTTTTTTCCATTCTGTTGTATTTAGTGTTTTTGAAAATATATTTGGATCATAAGAAGGACTTGATGCCGAGGACAATATATTACCATTTGTAGCATCTATAATTAATGCTGCTCCAGTGTTAGATCCAATTCTTTTATGAGTATAATTTTGTAACTGGGAATTAATTGTTAATTGAATATTATTCCCTTCTTGACTTTCCTTAAGACTTAATCTTCTAACATAATTTCCTTGCGCATTAACCTCTATTTGTTCAGTCCCAGGAGTTCCACGTAAATAGCTATCATAAATTTTTTCAATTCCAACTTTACCTGCTGTAAATTTTCCAACTTTATTAGTATGAATATTTTGATTAAACACATTAGAGGTGTAACCTACTATATGTGAATAATAAGAACCTCTATTATACTCCCTTATAGATGAAACTCTAATATCAATACCAGGTAGATTAGGTTTATTTACTGAAATTATTGATAACTCACTCCAACTTAAATATTCTTTAAGAGAAATTGGGACATCACTTTTTTCTAAACCCTCAAGTTTACTATAAAATAAAATAATTTCTTTATCACTAATATCTATTAGCTCTTTAATATCACTAATAATAATATTGATATTATTTATAAGGAAAGGCGTTATTGTTAAGGCAAATACTTTTCTATTAGATGCTATAATATTTCCTGCTGAATCTAAAATTTTACCCCTAGTAGCAGCATGTAAAACCAAATTTATTCTATTATTATTTGCTAAAGTTTTGTATTTTTGCCTATCAATAACTTGAAGTTTGTATAATCTACTTATTATTACAGAAAAAATTAATAATTTAAAACTACCTAGTATTAGTACTCTTCTAATAATTTTATTTTTTATTTTTTTTTCATTGTACATTAATCAAATAGACATTTTCTTTAATAAAAATATTTTAATAAAAATAATTATAGGTGATATAATAAGAGATACAAGGAATTGAAATATAAGAGAAGTATAATTATAATTATCATAATAAAGCATGGAATTTAAGACACTATTAACTAAAATCCAAATAATTAAGCTTAAACCTACGCAGAAAGCTGTATGATAAATATTTATATATTTAATTTTAATTAACAACTTAACTATTACTAATCTAATAAGAATAGCTGACAAACAAGCAATACCTATACTTGATCCATATAATACATCATTAAAAATTCCAATAATTATTACCGGTATCCAACCCATGAATTCTGGCTTATGTACTATCCAAAAAGATAAAGATATTACACCTAATAAAGGAGCTATTTCTTCACTGCCACTAGGCATTATAGGCATAAAAGATACTATACTTAAAATTAAAGTAAATAATACAGGCAATATGCTATAAATATTTGACAATATATATGAATAAATACTCATAATATTCTTATTTCCTATTCATAGAATATTGGATCAATATTTATATCAATACCTCTTTCTTCTGGCTTCCAATTTATTATTTGCACATAGTTTAAATTATTTAAGTTCTCTGCTGGCTCTACAACAAAACTACCATTTAATTTTATTTTTACTTTTCCTATATATAATCCTGCAGGATACATATTACCCTCACCCGAGGTAAAAACTTTATCTCCAGATTTCAGAGAGGATATATCTAAATAATTTAATATGTCTAAATATTTACTATTATTACCCGCTAAAATAACTTTTACATCTTTACCTAATATGACCGCAGGAGCTTTCACATTAATATCTGTTAAAGATAAAACCCTTGATGAATTAAATCCTACTTCATTAATATATCCTAATAGAGTTTTATTATATATAACTGGACTACTTAAAAGTATATTATCTTTTTTCCCAGACATTAAAATGGAGGACCTTATAAAGGATAAATTACTTTTAGAAATTATTTTTGCGGTAATAAATTTATATTTAATTTCATTGCTTATACTTAATAACTTCTTCAATTTTTTATTTTCAGATTGTAATATAGTTATTTGATTTGCAATAATTTTTTGTGTTTGAGTTCTTGAAATGCCATCACGCTCACAAACTCTAGAGACCTGCAATTCAGGATCAACAGAGATAACAATGATTGATTGAATATAGGCATAGTCTTTAATATTTGATTCAGTCAAAAGGGGAATGTCTAATATCACATAGGGTGAAGTTGCGCATCTTGCATCGACATGAATCTGATTTCGAATCAAAGGATGTAACAACCCTTCAAGCCATTTCTTTTCTACGGGTTGACTAAAAATAATTCCACCAAGCGTTTTGCGATTCAAGCTGCCATCTTGAGTTAGGATCTCTGCACCAAAATGTTTACGGATTTCCTTTAAAGCATCAGAACCTTTTTCAACCACTTGCCTTGCAGCCACATCAGCGCAGACAGCTTTAATGCCAAGTGATTCAAATATTTTTCGTACCGTAGATTTACCGCTGGCGATACCGCCTGTGAGGCCTATGATGATAGGTTTGGTTTTCATGATTCACGACTTTTTCTTAGCCTTCTTAGCTTTCTTGGCCTGAATTTTTTCACCTAAGCTTTTTATGCTCAAAACATGGTCGATGAGCGGGTAAATGGCGTCTTCTCCCAAGGCAAAAATTTCTTCGACGTATTTAGTTTCGGTGGCGCGTGTTTTGGCATGGATCATTTTTTTGATGATCTTAAGAGTGTCGTGATATTCTGGTGACGATTGAGCGTGGATGCGTTTAAACGTTGGGTCTACGACCTCTTGTTTCTTCATAGTGATGTAGACGCTGTAAGCGAAATCATCTTCGTCCCAACCATCACTATATTTTGAATGTAAGTCTTGAAGTTTATCGTATAGCTCTAGCCTATTTTCATCGAGTTCTAAAGCTTGTTGATAACATTCAAAGGCTTTTTCATCTTTATTTTTTTGAACAAATTTATCACCTTTGACTTCAAGTACTCTGGCTTTATCGATATTTTTTTCATTCATGGTCAAACTCTTTGATTAAATTTAACAAATCTTCTTTCGTATTTAGGTTAGGTTCATCTAGAACTTTTTGCACTAAAAATTTTTGAATCTCACCAATGATTGGACCTGCTTCATGGCCTAATTGAATGATGTCATAGCCTGTAACCGCTAAATCTTTGGCTGAAAAAGGGACTTTGCGGTTTATTTCCTCGTGGATACGTTCACGTAGTTTAAGCATACCATATACTTTATTAGGAAACCTGCCTCCCTTTTTATCT
>ENA-OREN01004668-OREN01004668.1-marine-metagenome-genome-assembly--contig:-NODE-4668-length-11799-cov-7.957686_pt1 | contig 11799 bp, 9 predicted proteins | sample MGYA00248624_ERZ508555 | MGnify/ENA primary metagenome ERZ508555 (study PRJEB26222, sample SAMN06267773) | marine metagenome | isolation source: Saanich Inlet, British Columbia, Canada | place...
GTCCCGCAATTAAATTTTTCTTTAGTGCTTTTTTAAACATCGCTCTCACCCAAGGTTACAATTTGTTCGAACCCTGACGCCTATCTGAATGATTTTATATGTTCTTTAACTTCTTGTTGGATCCCTCGCCAGAGAGCTAGTTGAGGCGAAGGGCTGGTTGTTTCGTTGCTGTTTTTGAGGATTTTTTGGTTTTTCGTACAGTTGGTTTTTTCTTTTTCATTTTTAACTTTTTATCGAAGGAATGCTGAATCACATCATCCATTGTAGTAGCAGGGAAAAACTGGATGCTTTTTCTTATATTCGCGGGGATATCTGCAATGTCTTTTTCGTTCTCAACAGGGATGATCAAGTTATGAATTCCATGTCGATGCGCGGCAAGAACTTTTTCTTTCAGCCCACCGATCGGCAAAACTTTTCCAGTCAACGTCAACTCGCCAGTCATCGCGACGTCGTGACGCAAAGCCGTTTTGGTGAGAGCTGAAACCAGCGCCACCGCCATGGTGATACCTGCCGAAGGACCATCTTTAGGAACTGCACCTTCAGGAATATGGATAAAAAAATCATTTTTCTGGTAGAAATTTTTAACCAATCCAAGGTCGGCTGCGCGTGAGCGAACATAAGTCATCGCGGCTTGCGCAGACTCTTTCATAACATCGCCCAACTGCCCGGTGGGCAAGAGTTTCCCGGTTCCGGGAAGCACGGTGACTTCAATCGAAAGAATTTCGCCACCCAACTCGGTCCACGCCAAACCAATTGCCGAACCAATATCAAGCGGACCTTCGTTCTCCGATCGTTTATACTTGGGAACGCCTAGATATTTTTCCAAACTGGCTGGTGTGATTTTGACATGCGTCTTCTTACCTTTTTCCACTACGACTTTGACAACTTTACGACAAAGAGTTCCAATCTCCCGCTCCAAACTCCTCACTCCGGCTTCGCGGGTGAAGTCTTGAATAATTCTTTCGAGAGCTTTTTCGGAAATTTCTATATTCTTTTTAGTCAAACCATGCTCAGCGACTTTCTTCGGTACCAGAAACCTCTGGGCAATACCGAGTTTTTCCTGATCGGTATAACCGGGAAGATGCAGCACTTCCATTCTGTCCAACAACGGTCTCGGAATGGAATGCAATACATTCGCGGTACAGATAAACAAAACGTTTGAAAGGTCGTAATCGATTTCCAGATAGTGATCGTTAAAAGTTCCATTTTGTTCTGGGTCAAGCACTTCTAACAATGCAGAAGCCGGATCGCCACGAAAATCAGCGTTCATCTTGTCGATTTCATCGAGCATGAATACGGGATTATGCACTTCGGCCTTTTTCATGCCTTGAATTATTTTACCGGGCAAGGCACCGATATAGGTCCGCCGATGACCACGGATCTCAGCTTCATCGCGAACGCCACCGAGAGAAATGCGGACGAATTTTCGGCCCATGGCGCGACCAATCGATTTACCCAGCGACGTCTTCCCCACACCTGGAGGACCCACAAGACAAATAATGGGACCTTTTATTTTTTTCACCAGCTTTAAAACAGCCAGATGTTCAGTGATGCGTTCTTTGACTTTTTCTAATCCATAATGGTCTTGATCAAGAACTTTCTGGGCTTCTGGAATTTTAATTTTATCGGTCCCTGCGGCTTTTTCCCACGGCAAATCTGCAAGCCACTCAATGTAAGTCCGCGCCACTGTGGCTTCTGCTGACATCGGCTGCATGAGCTCCAACCGCTTCAATTCTTTCTTGGCTTTCTCGTTGACCTCTTTCGGCATTTTTGCCTTTTTAATTTTTTGCTTTAACTCATCGAAGTCACTTTTAAATTCATCACGTTTGCCAAGCTCCTTCTGGATGGCCTTCATTTGCTCATTCAGATAAAACTCTTTCTGACTGTGCTCCATTTGTTTGCGCACCCGCCCATGAACGCGCTTCTCGATTTTGAGGACTTCCATTTCTGACTTAAGTATCCCCAGCAACTTGTTCAGGCGATCTGCAGGATTCAGCGTTTCCAACAACTCCTGCTTTTCCTGTGTCTGAAAAACCATATAGGAAGCAATAGTATCTGCGTAACGATGTGGCTCAAGAATGTTTGCGCTTGCGGCAACCGCTTCCAGCGGTATTTTCTGGTTGAGCTTGACATACTGCTCGAACACAGTCCCGACACTTCGCATCATGGCTTTTACATCGGCGGTGAGCTGATCGTTTTCATGGATTCGGTTGACCTCCACTTCAAAGTAATCGGGATTCTCTTTAAAGGTCTCGATACGGCCTCTTTGAAGCCCCTCGACCAATACTTTCATAGTGCCGTCTGTCAGTTTCAAAATCTGCAGAATATTGGCAATGGTCCCGATTTCGAAAATATCTGCCGGCTGCGGGTCGTTGTTACTGGGATTGCGTTGAGCGGAAAGGAAAATGCTTTTTTGCTCTGCCATGGATTTTTCCAAGGCAAGCACAGACTTATCTCTGCCCACGAACAGGGGCAAAACCATGAACGGGAATACTATGATATCTCGTAAGGGGAGAAGCGGTAGAACGATTTTATCTGAACCCATAATACTAACTGGCCTGTTTCTTTTTCGCGTAAACCATCATGGGTTTTTCACCTTTGGCAACGACTTCCTCATTAATAACAACTTCTTCAACTTCTTTCTGCGAAGGTAGCTCGAACATAATATCGAGCATGGTTTCTTCCATCACGGCGCGCAAACCTCTTGCTCCGGTTTTACGTTCAACCGCTTTTTCGGCGATAGCTTTAACAGCACCATCCGTAAATTTAAGTTTAATATCTTCAAAATCAAACAGCTTTTTGTATTGTTTGACCAACGCGTTCTTCGGCTCGGTCATAACTTTTATCAGCGCTTCAATGTCTAATTCTTGAAGCGTGGCTACAGCTGAAAACCGCCCGACAAATTCAGGGATCAAACCATACTTGAGCAGATCTTCAGGTTGAATTTTTTCAAGAAAATCTTCTTGCTCCAACTCAACTTTGGAAACGATCTTCTGTCCAAACCCGAGGCTTTTTTTGCCGACCCGATTGCGAACAATTTCGCTCATACCCACAAATGCACCACCACAAACAAACAATATATTGGTGGTATCTACTTGCAGAAACTCCTGATGAGGATGCTTGCGTCCGCCTTGCGGTGGAACACTGGCAGTCGTGCCTTCAATGATTTTCAGCAACGCCTGCTGGACCCCCTCTCCAGAAACATCGCGAGTGATAGACGGGTTTTCTGATTTCCGAGAAATCTTATCGACCTCATCAATATAAATAATCCCTCGCTCAGCTTTCTCGACATCGTAATCGGCACTTTGCAGAAGCTTGAGGATGATATTCTCAACATCTTCCCCGACATAACCTGCTTCCGTCAATGTGGTAGCATCAACAATGGTGAACGGAACGTCAAGGATACGCGCCAGCGTTTGAGCCATGAGGGTTTTACCGGAACCGGTAGGCCCGATCAATAGCACATTGCTTTTTTGCAGCTCCACATCATCCATTTCAAGGTTGGAATCCACGCGTTTGAAATGATTGTGAACGGCAACGGAAAGAATTTTTTTGCAGCGCTCCTGATTAATAATGTATTGATCAAGATGACTGTAAATTTCTTTGGGCTTGAGCAAATGCTGAAAGTCATCACCCTTTTCCTGAGCCCATTCTTCCACCATGATTTCATTGCACAACTCAATGCATTCATCACAGATATAGACGCTAGGTCCAGCGATCAACTTCTTGACTTCTTCCTGACTCTTACCACAAAAGGAACAGCGGTAATTCCCGGTGGTTGTGCTTTTCTTTGCCATAAAGTCCTCGACCTTAACTCGGTGTAGTTAAAAATCCGTTTTACTTTTTATCTTTTTTCACTTCTTCACGGTTGCTGATAACACTGTCTATCAAGCCATAAGTTTTTGCTTCTTCTGCAGTCATATAATAATCGCGCTCAGTGTCCTTATTTATCTCGGCAATATCTTTGCCTGAGTGTTTTGCAAGGATACCGTCTAATATAGCTCGAATCCGGGAAATTTCTTTGGCCTGAATTTCGATATCGGTATGCTGCCCCTGAAACCCGCCACTAGGCTGGTGAATCATGATTCTTGAATGCGGTAGAGCAAAACGCTTTTTCGGCGCTCCAGCTGCAAGAAGCAAAGAACCCATGCTGGCGGCCTGACCAATACAAATAGTTTGAACATCAGGTTTGATGTATTGCATCGTATCGTAAATAGCCATCCCCGAACTGACCTGACCGCCCGGGCTGTTGAGATAAATATAAATATCCTGATCCGGCTCATCCGACTCAAGAAATAACAATTGAGCAATAATAAGGTTTGCCATGTGGTCGTCAATGGCAGTACCGATGAAAATAATACGGTCTTTTAAAAGGCGCGAATAAATGTCGTAAGACCGTTCACCGCGACTGGTTTGTTCTACAACAATGGGTACTAATTGGTTGTGAATGGAATTCATTTTTCTCTCTTGATTAGGACTTCAGGTAAGATGAACCACCCTCTGAAACCGAATAGGAATCAGAAAGGATTATTTGCTTGTAAGTCATTTAGAAATAGTTAGATAACTAAAGACAGATTGACTATTAATTATCTGCAATTAAATCTTTTCTGTCAACCATTACTTCTTTCAACGTCACTTTTTCAAGGGCGGAATTCAGGGTCTTATCGCGTTTCATACGACTGTGCAAACGCGCAAGCACACCGTTCTTTTCCCATTCCTTTTTCATTTGCTGCAGGTTGCCCCCACCCCCTAATAACTGGGCCATATTTTGCAATTCTTGATCCAACTCCTCTGGAGTGACCTCCAATTCCAAGTCACGAGATAATTGATCCAAAATCAACTCTTCTCGAAGAGCTTTGACAGCAGGTTCCTTATATTTTTCAATCAGCTCGGGCGAAACTTCTTCTTCATGATCGTGGTCGTGGTTATGGTCGTGACCATGATCATGTGCAGCTTCTTTCCCTTGCTTCTTATTGGCCTGGTCAGACATGAACTTGACCTGCTCTTTGATCAATCCTTCGGGTAATTCGACCGGGTTTTGCTCGGCAAGCTTATCCGCAAGTATTTTTTTAGCGGACTTTTTAGCTTCATCCCGCTCATAACTCTCCAATTCAACCCGGACTTTAGCTTTCATGTCTTCCAGACTTTCATACTTCTTTTCAGTATCCAATTCGCGTGCGAAATCATCATTCAGCTCTGGCAGTTCCTGCACCTGAATGCCTTTCAAGGTGACATTGAAATCGACATCTTTGCCAGCGATTTCCTTACCCTGGTAATCCTCTGGCACCTTCACCTGAATCTCGCGGGTTTCCCCGATCGTCATGCCGACCATGCCTTTGTCCAAACCTTCGATTAGCTGACCCGATCCAACCCGAATGGCCTGATCCTGAGCTGTTCCACCCTCAAAGGGCTGGTCGCCCATTTTGCTTGTGAAATCGACTTTTATCAGATCATTTTCCTCCACAGGACGATCCGTGATCTCTATGGTTTTTGCTTTTCTTTGACGGAAAGTCTCAATGGTCTGGTCAACTTCTTCATCCGTGATACGGGGCACTTTCATCTCCATCTCCATCCCCGAATAATCCTGAATATCGACAGTCGGCAGCACTTCCAGCGAAGCGGACACAGAAATATCGGTACCTTCCTCTGCATTGACTTCCAAAAGATGCGGTTGGCCAATGGCACGTAATTCTTTTTCAGCGATAGCCTGATTCAGATGATCACTGATGAGGTTGCTCAACACCTCTTTTTTAACATCAGGACCAAACTGCTTTTCTAACAGAGAGGCAGGAACTTTACCTTTACGAAAACCCGGGACTTTAACCTGTCTCCCCAGCTTCTGATAGTACTTGTCCACTTCCTTTTTGTAATCCTGATGAGGAACTACAAATTTAATTTTCTTATTACAGGAATCAACATCTTCAATTTCGATCTTCATATTTTTCCAAAAGTTTAATGATTAATCACTCAAGGTGGGGACTATAGATCTATTTCCGTCAGATTAAAAGGGACCGTTGAACTTTTTACAATTAGCTTGAACCCTCTCCACTAGGGAATGCCGGTGGAGGGACTCGAACCCCCACGCCCGAAAGCACTAGTTCCTAAAACTAGCGTGTATACCAATTTCACCACACCGGCAAGCTTGCTCGGGAAAATATAGCACTTTATATGGTAATCAGTCGAAAGAAAAGCTCTTGTTTTAAGGAGAGGTTTTTAGTTTTTTTCTAAGAAATTGATAATAGGGCAGTTTCTCCAATCCAATTACCATCAGGTTGAGCTTTTCTCAATGGAGATTTTTAATTTGGTGTTGTCATAATCAACAATCAGGGTTTCCGGTTTAAATGGAGGGCTAAAAAATGGAAACCACAACGTTTCTTACGGCAATGATGGCCGGAATCTCCGCATTGGGGTTCTTAGGTTATTTCGGCTCTGGTTTGTTTGACTAGGTAGCCTTATCTCGGCCCGCTTGGTTCCTCCAAAAAACTTCTCTCCTAAATTTTCTGCGAACGAATCAAAAGCGGGCGAGATCAAATTTCGAATTTATTTTTGAGCAAGTTGAATTTTCCAAGGGGGAGGCTAAATTTTTTGAACAATGAAATAGCCTTCAAATTGGCAACTTAAAACATCTGTCACCCAAAAAACAACTACCCCTCTTCCATCTCCGACTGGAGGGCGGAAATATCGTCCTGAAGTAGAGTGTAATCAATTTCGAGTTTATCGCAATATTTTCGCAGGAAAGAGTGCATTATTAAGACACAATGCCACTCGTCAAAAATCTCATCACTTTTCTCGCAGAATTTTTCATACTCCGAAAAACCTTTCTCTATTGTTTCCAATAGTTTTCCAAATCCAGCTAGCTCATCCATTTCTGAATAGGTCGCATCCAGATCTTGGTCCCAGAAGGTTTCATCGGATTGTTCAGGATTGATAGAGGCTAAATATTGGTCTTCGATCTGGCTGAAATCTAAATCGATCTGCTTGCAATAACTGCGCAAATTGTTGAAGGCAATGAAAAGACATTCATAGCCACTGACATCGATTTCTTCTTCGCTATTCAGTTCAGAAACATCTTCATCCACCCAGTCAAACATTTCAAAAAAGGCATCGAGGTTAGATTGTTCTTCCGATGATGAGCCCTTGGTATCCATAAACTTACCTATCTATAATGAGTGGTTTTCGGTCTTTTGGGGTCAACACGGTGTTTGGCGGATAATAACCTTTCGGCACTATCAAGTTAGGGTAAACCCAGGTGTCTTTACCCAACAATGTTCCCGGACAAAGAACCGCGTTACACCCAATCTCGGCATGATCTCCGACCACAGCCCCTAGTTTTTCCATACCGGTCTCAAGATCCGCAGACAGAATCTGAATAGGATGGATAAAACCTTCCTGCTTTTCTTCCCTGCTACGAAACTGCAAGTTCGCCAGTTTCGATCCGGCGCCCATGTTGACATGGCGACCCAAAATACTGTCACCAATATAATTGAAATGCCCTGCCTCACTATGATCCATCAGAATACTGTTTTTAACTTCTGTCGCATGGCCAATCACACAACCTTCACCAGCAAAAACATTTCCGCGAACATAAGCTCCTTGCCGAATATCGCAGTTCTCGCCGATCACCGTCGGACCTTTAATTATTGCAGATGGTTCCAACCGGGTACCCGAACCAATAAAAATTTGCAGCTCTTTTAAATAAACCGCCTGATCCAGTTTTATCCATTTCTGTACGAATAATCCCTTTTCACTTTTATCAAAACAGACACCCTCCAACTCCGTTGAATAGGAATCTGTTTTACTTTGCATCAGCGATTGCAATATCGAATCGAGATTTTTTAAAGGATCCCAAACTCGGTCAACCCCGAAAAACAACGTCTTATAAGGCTCTCGATCTATATCTGAAAAAAATAGGGACAAGTCTTGCATAGTTAATTTCCTACATACCATCTCCCAAGTACGGTCAAGCGAAAGCCTTTGGAACTCATTTCAATGAGTCCCTGTTTCTGCATTTCAGTGACCAGTCGGGTTTTGGAATGTTTTTCAATTTCTAAATCTTTTTCATTCAAGGGCTGCGATGCAAGCTGGCTAAGCACATCCAATTCCAGTTTGTAAAAATGATGATCGCAATTTTTTAAGGCGGTGAAAAGTGTTTTTATAGTCTCTTGTCCCATTTTTTTCAAGTTCGCGGCATCCAATTTACTTCCTCGAAGATTGATGCTGATTTTATTTTCGGTGCCGGAATTTCTCACAAAGATACCCGCTTTCCCAGCTGATAATGAGATATATAACATATCGGGATCTTCAGGGAAAATTCGAGTCGCAACTTGATAGCTTCTTTTTTTAGCCGCACGTATAAGAGTTTGTTTTACTTTTCGCCAGACTATGGAGCCGCTAAAAAATAATTCCTGATGAATGTAATAAACATAAAGAGTGCCCTTAAAACCTGGAGCAAAGGGCCGACTTATCTTATTGTAATATTTTTTTGGGGAAAAATTAAGATATTCGGTCGCCACCAGAGTGTTCAAAGCACTTTTAATCCCATTGCCAGAATAAATCGATACGGCTTCTCCATCAGGCCGAATAAATTGTGACTCTGTAATATTATGTCCGGTTTCTTCACTGCCAACGGCCAGAATAGGGTTAGCATCTTTTTTCTGCCCGCTTTTTTCACCTAGAATTCTGGCAAGTTTTTTTAGCGAAGCAATACTTGTTATACCCGTTTTTTTCAGCTTCTTTGCTTCACACTGGAATACCAGACGTTTTTGTTTTGGACAATCGCGATCTTTTGATTTTTGTTCTAACTGTCTTAGCAGGATTTTAAGGAGAATCCATTTGTCACCTACAGCGGTCAGCTCAGATTTCAATCCCATTTTTTCAGCAGCGATTGCCGCATTGAGATCGCTCTCAACGGTATTGATATACAAAGAGCCTTTATATTTTTCTGGGAACTGGGTCGACAGATGTTTGGCTTGCAAAATAGCCGTTTCATCGCCACTCAACACCCAAAGCAGGTCTTTAAAAGGATCATATTCCAACATAAAAAACCGATCGGCATCGGCATCGAAGATGGTTGCTACGGCTCGCATTATTCCTTTGCGCAAGGAAGATTTGTGTTTACGACCTACTTCAAAAAGTTTAACAACGGCTTTGTGACGATAAAAATACCCGCCAGGATTTTTTATCTGTTCGGCAGTGATTCGGTCTCGGCCTTCGAGATCGGCCACACCAGAAAACACGTTCACATCCCCATTTAATTTTCCGTTGACCTCAAATACTTTCCCAACTCCTGCCTGAGTAAAAATTTTCTTGGCGATGCCCGTGAGCGAGCCGTTGGTAGGGTCGACAACCAGCACCACGTTTTTAAAATTGATAGATTCATCAATCCACGAATTTTCGGGAGCCAGAGTGAATCCGCTAAAAAGCTCCAGAGCATTTCCTCTGCAATCTTTACGCTTCCCCTTTAACGATACGTTTTTAATGGCTGAATATTTTTGCGGCAAAATAAAACGAGTCAATCGAGAATCGTCGGACGGCAGAGGTTTCATGCCGCGATAGGGGGAAAAAAGTTTTATTCCGTTTTGGTCATTGGGGTTATGCGATGCCGTTATCATAATGCCGCAATCGGCATTTTGGTGCAGCATGAAAAGCGGCACCAGTGGAGTTGGCACAATACCAAGAGTCAGGGCATTGCCCCCTGCTTTAAGAATTCCCTTGATAACAGCTTCAATAAAAATTCCCGACGGGTCCCTGGGGTCCCATCCCACCACAACATTTTTTGGGATTTTTGGTCCTGGTAGATTTTTAATATGCGAATAGGCATACAGCTCCATGAATTGCTCTGTGATCCAGCCCTTTTCCAGAAACACTTGTTGCGGAGTGAGTCCTTTGCATTCGGGATTATTGGAGAGCTTTGTTTCCCGGCGTATACCATCGGTGCCTTGAAGTCTTTGTCTGCCAAGCTTATTCATAATAGCGATGAAATTGAGTTGAAGAAAAAAAGAAAAATGAAGAATACCACATACCTAGATAAAGCATGCACTTTATGGGAGGCACTCTTGTGAATGGGGGAGGGAAAACGGGCAAGCTGTATGTTTACAAAAACATTCCAGACCGGGTAGTTTTTATTAATCAGGTAAGGGATCGAGCCATGGCCTATAACGCTTTTGTCAAAAAAGAAACCATCAACGCCATCATTCGAACTTCGAGCGAAAAAGTCGAGGGGTAAATTTTCAAGCTCCCAAACAATCGACTTTTGGATATGTTAAATGAGGGGGAGGAGAGTTTTATTCCAGTGATCGATGCCAAAGTCTTTTGCCTAGTCACCGGGAATGTTTTATTTTAATCCTAATTTCTTGCGGTCAATAAACAACATTTTATTCTGATCGCGGATCATCTGGTCGCCCAATAAACCCTCAATTTTGGGCAAGAATTTCTTCTGGAGAAACGAAAAAATTAAAAAGCATCTCTTTACCTGACAACAATTTTCCATCTACCCACGGCATAGAAATTGTTGTGAACGTTTCTGAATCTTCGGGGTCGGCTTTTTCTTTAAGGGTGGTTTTTTTACTACTCTTTTGGCTCTGCGAAAAATCTATTTGCCCCGATTCTTCCACTTCTAGAAAATCTTTTTTCAGTTGTGTGAGTTCATCCAAGGTTACATCGTCCGCCTCTTTTACGATCTTATCTATAAGCCTATCTACTTCCAGCACTAAATTATATTCGCTGACATAATCCAAAAGTCCCAACGCCTGCAACTGCTTGATTGAGAGCTTTACTTCAGGCGAAGTTAGGATGGCCTTGTTGATTTCCATCCAAAAATATTCTGCGAGTTTCTTTTTACCATCGTTTTTCAAAGACATAACTTTTCCTTAAAATCAGGTTATCGACTAAGAAAAGTATAGCCTTCTCACATTACATAATTGTCAAGCGAACGTTACTAGTTGGTAAAGGATGAAAAAGACAGGAAAAACGCGAATAGACGAGGGGAAATCTATCATTGACTCATTAGAGATCCGGGTCGTGGAACCGCTCTTTTAGAACATCAACCGGGCTTTTATATTTGTCGCAGGCTATCACTGCAGTCAAACTGTCGGAGTCTTGTTTTTCAAGGTTCAACTGTTCCGCCAATATGGGCTGCGCTCCACAGTCAGGCCTTTCATGGGAGCAAAAGTCGCACATATTCAAAATGATCATGGAATTATCGTTTGCCAATTTTTCCCCTTTGAACAATGGAATTTAGACAGCCTGAAGTAGAAAAATCAAACGGCCACGGGTTTCAATCTTAGAGGGTTGTCCGCCTTTTGTAAATTATTTTACTTTTTCTTGAACCCCAAAATATCCCAAGTGAGAATCTCCATCTCTTCTCCTGTTATCAAAAAATTGACAGACAATGGAAAAAACTTCCTATTTTGACTCTGTACAGGGTGACCTCCCCCACATAGAAACCAAAAAAATACCTTATTTATAAAGACTTACGCCATTCTACTCGCAGGACACCCTTTGGCATAGTCCTTGCTCTTAATAATAGGGAATCAATATGCCTGAAATACTTGTAATTAAAGGGTTAACTTACCATGCAGTTTATTTTCAAAAAAATCAATTTTTCTTCCAAGTTTCCCCCAATCTTTGGGTTAGCAAATTGTGGCGTGAAACTCTATGAAATATGGGAAGTAATCTCGATTGGAACAGCAAGTCTGCAACGGAACCTTTTAAGGCTCAAACCCTTTATTTACGGTAATTCAAGGGTTTTCCCAGGGATGTTTTTGGCCTCAACTTCAGCTCTTTTTATCCCGCTAAGAT
>ENA-OREN01004669-OREN01004669.1-marine-metagenome-genome-assembly--contig:-NODE-4669-length-11798-cov-6.619486_pt1 | contig 11798 bp, 14 predicted proteins | sample MGYA00248624_ERZ508555 | MGnify/ENA primary metagenome ERZ508555 (study PRJEB26222, sample SAMN06267773) | marine metagenome | isolation source: Saanich Inlet, British Columbia, Canada | place...
TGGCTAAATAAACGATCACCATTACCAAATTTCTCTAGGGCGGCTTGATCGTAATCTGATTGTTCTTTAGCAAACTTTACACCTTCTTCACCATATGAAGCCATATTCTGGCGATATAAGTTTTGACCATGGCGCTGGGGAGCACCAATTGCGTAAAGTTCTAATCTATTTCCATCACTAATTGCGTAACTAGCTCCGAAATAGTAAGCCCAAGCATCTGTCCAGTTACCATCCATAATACCATCACCTGTTTTACGAACAATTGTTGCGCTAAAGGCCATTTTATCATTGATAAGTCCAGTATTATAGTTTGCTGTAGTCTTTAAAAAACCACCTGCTCCAAACTCTTGTTTAAATTTACCACCACGATTAAGGGCTGTTGGGTCTGTAATAATATTCATAGTTCCACCAATAGATGGGGTCGCTAAATTTACAGCAGAAAGGCCACGTTGCATTTGGATAGAGGAGGTAGCATCTCCGACACCATCCCAATTAGACCAATAAACCCAGCCATTTTCCATATCATTCTGTGGGACGCCATTAATCATTACAGCAATATTTCTTTGGTTAAAACCTCTAACATTTATACGAGCATCTCCAGCTCCACCACCTTGTTGAGTAGCATAAACACTTGGTGTCGTATTTAGTATCATTGGAATGTCTTGGGAACCAAGACGTGCTTCAACTTCTGCTTTAGAAATATTGGTATAGGCTACGGGTGTTTTTTCACCTGCACGTGAAGCCAAAACTTCTAATGCTGATAACTCTAACGCTGAAACGTTAAGAGAAAAATTAACAGTAGCATCACCGCTAACATTTACACTTTGACTTCCATCGGCATAACCGATTACAGAAGAAGTAAGAGTATAAGATCCATCAGGAACATTTGAGATAGAATATGAACCATCTGCTGTTGCTGCTGCACCCATACTTGTACCAACTACCACGACATTTGCGCCAGCTAGAGCTTCACCAGTTGAAGCATCCGTAACTGTTCCAGAAATAGTATTCTGTGCAAACAAAAAGATAGGTAGAAAGGCAATTAATAGAACTTGAGATAATTTTCTCATGCTGTTCTCCTTGATTGAGTTTGATTTAAATTTATTTGTTCGAGGATTTTCATAAATAATATTATTTATGAAAATTAAAGTAAGATTTGTCGAAATTGTTTTTAATGAACAAAGTTATTTACCTTAAATAATACATTGGAAATTCACTTTATTAACCTATTAATTTCAAGTAAAAAACAATTGTTAACAAAACTTTAACAAAATGTTAAAATAAAGAAAGATTGTTCGCACTATTTACAGGTAAGATACACTCAGGCCGATTATTTTTTGGTGAATTGACCATTCTTGAAACCTCATGAAAAGTTAAAGGTCCATCGTAAGGCTTCAAAACTCCAATAGCATCAGAAATAGTTGTATTACGGACTTTTAGCCAAGGGTCAATAGATTCAGAATCTAGGATTACCGGCATACGATGATGAATTGAGTCTATTGCTTTTGTTGCTTTAGTGGTTATTACAGTATAACTAAATATATTTTCTCCGTTAGGGTTTTTCCAAATATCCCATAGACCGGCCATAGGAAGAAGTTTTTCTTCTGAATGGTAAATGTAATAGGGTTTGGATCGATTAGAGGTTCTCTTCCATTCAAAATATCCATCTGAAATAACAATACATCTTCTAGATGGTACCAAATTTTGGAATGAAGGTTTTTGTAAAAGTGTTTCAGAACGGGCATTAATTAGTTTAGAACCAATTGAAGAGTCCGTTGACCAATTTGGAATAAGACCCCAGCGCATTAATTTGGCATGACGTACTACTTTATCAATAATTACAGGTGAATATTGAGTTGGGGCAATATTATAGCGAGGTTGATATATATCTGAATCTTGCCATTCTTCAATATTCATTTCCTCAATAATTGATTTAATATCCCTTGAGAGTGTTTTTCTGCCGCACATAGCAGAATTTAATATAGATTGCGGAAAAAACTATAATTATCAATATTGATAATTAATTGTGGGCCCACCGGGATTCGAACCTGGAACCTACGCATTATGAGTGCGGTGCTCTAACCGTTGAGCTATGGGCCCTAAATTGCTGGCGAACTTAAGATGTTTCTACAAATTTTTGTACATCTTCTAGCATGGAATTAAATTTTTTAGTTTCCTTAAAAATATTAAAATGATCAGTTTCAATAGTCATAACTTTAATTTCTTTTAAATTTTTTATCCAATTATCATATGTGATATTTAATTGATGAATATACTCAGGACTAATTTTATTTTCATATTCTCTTCCTCTTGAATGAATTCGTGTTAATAAAGTATCAGTAGAAGCTTTTAAATAAATAATTAAATCAGGCTTTTTTAAATAACTTGTCATAGTAATAAAGAGGTCATTGTAAGTGTTGTAATCTCTTTCTTTTAAATGTCCCATTTCATATAAGTTTTTGGCAAAGATTTTAGAATCTTCATAGATAGTTCTATCTTGTATAACTCCTCCATTAGAATATTTAATATCTTTTTGTGCTTGAAATCTTCTTTGTAAAAAATAAATTTGTAGATTAAAACTCCATCGGTTCATATCTAAATAAAAGTCATTTAAATAAGGATTATCTGAAACTGACTCATAAATAGGAGTCCAATTAAGATTTTTAGCCATTTTTTCTGTAAATGTAGTTTTTCCTACTCCAATATTTCCTGCTAAACCAACAAATGGATACTCTATCATTTATTGTATACGTTCCATGTTGATTCTATGAGCGTTTTTAAATCTGAATATTTTGGTTTCCAATGAAGTGCCTCAGAAGCTAAATCTGAACTTGCATACAATTCGGCTGGATCTCCAGGTCTTCTTTCTACTATTTCATAATTAATTTCTTTACCAGATATTTTTTTTGTCATATCAATAACATCCATAACTGAATGTCTTTCACCAGATGAAAGATTTACTTTAATGTTATTATTATTATTCAAAAAATCGAGTGCTTTAAGGTGAGCTTCCGCTAAATCTGAAACATGAATATAATCACGAAGACCAGTTCCATCATGAGTATTGTAATCATTGCCAAATACATGCATTTTATTTCTCATGCCAGATGCAACTTCCATTGTAGTAGGAATTAGATTTGCAGGATTTTTTTCTAAAAAATTTAAACGCCCATTTATATCATAGCCAGCTGCATTAAAATATCTTAAAGCTGCAAACTTTAATCCTTTAAGGTCGCTATACCAATGTAAAATCTTTTCAATCTCTAGCTTAGTAAATCCATAGTAGTTAATAGGTTCTAATGGATGATTCTCATCCAGAGGTAGATATTCAGGGTACCCATAAACCGCAGCTGTTGATGAAAATACAAAGCTATTAATTTTATGCTTTATAATCGCATTTAGTAAATTGATTGAACCTAAGATATTATTTTGTGAATATTTAATTGGGTCAACCATGGATTCCCCTGCAGCCTTGAATGCTGCTAAATGAATTACTGCTTCTACTTTTTCTAGTCCCAATTCAACATCAGAATTATTTAATGTTGATCCATTAATAAATTTTGCCCTCTTATCTACGGCACCCTTATTACCAGAAGATAGGTCATCTAAAACAACAACTTCATAACCCTTCTCACAAAGTTCCAAAACAACGTGCGAACCTATATAGCCAGCTCCTCCAGTAACTAAAACTCTCAATTTACTTTTTCCTTTTTAAGGATTCGCCGTTCAATTACTTCACCTTTGCTATTAAACTGCGATATTACAATTTCCGATTTTCTTGGATATTCATAAGTGATAGCATTTTTTATGATTTGGTTTTGGTTAAAATAGGTAATTCGAGTAGGCTTTTTATTTTTATTGAAACGAACTGAATGGCTACCTACTAATGTAGAGTCTGAGCGGAAGTAACTAGATTCAAGAACGTTTTTACTATGTTTAAATTTATAAAAGTAATAAAGATTCTCAAATTCATCTAATACATGAACAGATTGAGTTATGCCAGCAACATTGAATTTGTATCGGGCAATCCATCCAGTTTTAATTGAACTTAGGTCTGGAGCAAACAACTCTTTATTTAATTCAGACAAATTTCTTTTAGAGTAGAATTTAATATCATACTGAGAAGATTTACCTTTTTCATCCCAGTGCATAATAAAAGTCCATAAAATTTTACCCTTTTTATTAATGTAATCTACATTATTAACTAAACCTTTTTCATCAAGGGTCGCTATATAATGCTGGTTACCATTAGCTTCTTTTTTTGTTATTCCATTGAGCAGCTCTTGAGTCTTTGGATTCCATTTTTGATAATAAAGTTTAAGTTTATCAGAAGACTTAACCCTTTTTCTTTTACCTTTATCCCAGTTGGCGGGAACAAACTCAACATATTTTAATTCACCTGATGGATAGTAGACAGCTCTAAAGTGAGCAGTATTCTTTTTTATTTTATCTTTTGGCTTACCCTTAAGAACGTTTGCACGCATTAAATCTGTTGAAAAAACTTTAACAATTGAGTCTGCTTGAGAAAATAATTTACTAGACAAAAAGACTAATACAAAAATAGAACTCTTCATTTACATAAGTCCCCATGATAGAAGTCCTAAAGAAATAAAAACCATTGTCAAACCAATCAAGCGACTACTAGAAAGTTTATTCTCATATGACAGAGCCTCAGCTTCAATTGATCTATAGCTTAATACAACGCGAACAGTTTTCCCTTCTTCAACTAAAATATCTTGTCGAGCAAGATGAATCATATCTCGCATTTTCTTATTTTGAGATATTGATTGCGTATTTAATAGCATATTAGGAGGGAAGTAGCTTACTTGGTGCCACCCAGGGGCTACTTGAATAGGATCTTTAATCGGAGAAGCGCCAACTTGCATACCATTTAAAAAAATAGGTATGCCATCTGTATCACAAAAAATCTGCAATGCTGTTATTGGAGTTGGTTTTTTGTTCCAATCAATTTCTTGGGAAAAAGAAAAAGAAAATAATAATATAATTAAAATTTTAGGCATGGAGTTTTTTTTGGATTTCAATAATTTTTTTCATTAGCTCCGTAGTATCTTGATCTTTTGCTTCCATTTCTCGAATTTTTATTCGTAGTTGTTCGACCTCTTTTTTTATAGATTCTTTTGCTAGCGTATTTATGCAATCTTCAGCCATTTGCATATTAGAACTAGTTTTATCTTCATCCATAAGTGTTTTTGAAATGAGTTCACGTTCTTCAGGTGAGCTAAAAGAAGAAATAATTTCTACAGGATTGACATCCTCTGTTTTAAGTAAAATTTCTACTAATTTATTTGATTTAGGATTTTTAATTTGATCAATACTCAAATTTTCTTTTATAAATGAGCGTGCTTTTTCATCATTACTAAGTAATACCTTAATTATCCCTAACTCAGCTTTATCATTAATATCTCTATAAGTATTATCTTTGGGTTTCTGTTTTTCGTCAGAATGTTGATAATTTCTTTTTTTCATCTGAATTTTTGTAAGCATTTGTAAAACTGCATTTTCCTCAATTCCACCTACTACAGCGAGTTTTTTAATAAAGTCCTGCCTTATCAAAGGTTCCTGAACCTCAGAGACTTCTATTAAAATTTCATCCATTATTTGACTTTTTTCTGAAATAGACTTTTTAGTGTAGTTTGAGGATCTGAGGTGAAACTTCAAGAGTTCAAGGGATTTATTAATTCCATTAGATTCAAATTCTTCTTTTCCATCTCTAAGAATCCAATCATCAGGGTCTAGCCCATCTGGTATAACTATAACTTTTGAATCAATACCGCCCTTCAAAAGAGTATAGCCTGCTTTCTTAGCAGCATTTATACCTGCTAAATCACCATCATAACAAAGATAGACTTTAGATGTAAAGTTCCTTATCGCATTAACATGTTGTTCAGTAAAGGCTGTTCCTGACACAGCAACAACATTTTTAATTCCAGCCTGATATAATTGAATTAAATCAGTATATCCTTCGACAAGTATTGCTGATTCTTTTTTTATAATTGCATCTCGAGTTATATCAAGGCCATAAAATACCTGACTCTTTTTGTAAAGTGGAGTTTCAGGTGAATTCATATACTTTGCGGGGTCATCTTTACCAAATATTCTTCCACCAAATGCAATTATTTTTCCAGCTCTGGTTGATATAGGGAACATTATTCTAGAGCGAAACCGATCATAAGTTTTTGATCCAGAAAATCCAAAAAGTCCTGATTTTTCCATGACATCTTTATCATAGTTTTTTGATTTAATGGAATTAAACAAATAAGAAGAATTTTCAGGAACAAACCCAACATTAAATAATTTTAGTGAAGCTTCATTCAATCCTCTTTTTAGTAAGTATTGTTTTGCTTTTTCCCCTTGATCTGAAAATAGTGTTTTATGAAAAAGTTCTGCGGCAAAGTCATGAATTTCATAAAGTTTGTCAAAAAATTGATTTGAATCATCATTCCCAGAAAATTGGATTTCAATTCCTAATTGATTACCTAATTGGGCAACTGCTTCAACAAAGCTTACTTTTTCAATTTCCATAATAAAATTAATAGCACTTCCACCATTTCCACACCCAAAACAATGATAAATACCTTTATCTGGCGCTACACTGAAAGAAGGAGTCTTTTCATTATGAAAAGGACATAATCCAAAAAAGTTTCTACCTCTTTTTGTGAGGTTAACATGATGAGAAACAACATCTACAATATCAGCAGTTTCTCGAATTCTATTAATTGTTTCTTGAGGAATTCTAGGCACTTATTTTTCTATTTCCTTTAAATAATCTAGAATTGTTTTTTCTCCTTTTGCAATGGGGTCATTCAAATTAAAAGTTAATACAATAGATTTTCTTAGCTCTACTAAATGACCTGCAATCATGGATTTTTTACTAACTATTTCCTTAGTGGTATCATTTGGAATTATTTCAAAAACCCAAAAAAAGACCATAACAAATAGCATCCCTTTGCACATTCCAAAAATAATTCCCATTAATCTATTAACCAAATTTGTACTTTTTGATAAAAATAAGTAATGAATCAATTTAGTAATTATTCTGATCGTAATGAGAATAATACTAAATAATAAAATAAATGATAAAATAGTAAGAACAGTAATATCAAATTTTATCCATTGAAACAGAAAAGAGCTTAAATCTAAATAAAAAGAAAGGGAAAAAATCATTGAAATTATAAGACCTAATAGACGACCAAGTTCTTCTATTACTCCACGTCTAAATCCAATAACACCCATACTAATCATAAAAAAAATTGCAAGTGCATCAAGAAATTGAATCATTTATTGTATTATTTAGCCTAAAGATTCTTGAACAAATTTTTGTGCAATTCTACCATCAATTAAGCCTTTACCACGCTTCATAACTTCTGGCATTATTTTACCCATGTCTGACATTGAAGTTGCACCAACTTCATTAATTACAGTTTCAACAATATTTTTTATGTCATTTTCAGATATCATTTGTGGTAGATATTTTTTTAATAGGGCTATTTCATTTTTTTCTATATCTGCTAGTTCATTGCGACCGCCTTGAACATAAAGTTCAATGGACTCTTTTCTTTGTTTGACTAGTGTTTGAATAATTTTAATCACTTCTTCTTCAGTAAGATCATCTCTTTTTTCTATCTGCTTATCTTTTAATTTTGCTAATGTTATACGTAAAGTGTTTGTGCTTTCTTTTTCTCCAGCTTTCATAGCTGTGTACATATCGTTTTGTATTTTTTTGAATAAACTCATTTATTTCTCTCTATCTATTCTTTTTAAAGCCATTAATAGTTGATCTTTATTTGATTCAAAACCAATAAAACGTCTTCCCATTTTTTTTGCTATAACCCCAACTCCACCACTACGAGTAAATGGATCTAATACCCAATTTAGTTTAAAACTTGAAGCACCTAAAATACGTTCGATAAGTTGTTCTGGTTTATCACCTTCAATTTTTACAGTTGTACCAATCTTGACATCCATAATATCACTCCATAAATTAGAATTATGAACCTCAGATAATTCATTAAGATTTGTATTATCTAATTTATTTGATGGAACTTCTTGATTAAACATAAATTCATTTGTTTTTGTTGCATACCAAATATCACTAGTTTGATTTAGCCATGTATTTTGATTTGGTTTTTCATTTATAGATGAATCTCTCCATGAAATTCTTGTTTGAACCTTAAAAAAATTATTAAGTATTGAATGGTACATTCCAGAGAAACGCCAACCACAAATTAGATAAAGTGCTCCAGTAGGCTTTAAAACTCTTAAACTTTCTTTTAACCAACTTTCATTCCATTCAAAATATTCTTTTAGCGTCATTATTTTTCCTCTTCCCTCAGGTTCATGTTTGGGAGATTCAGGAGGTGCTGCAACAATAAGATCTATTGTGTTACTAGGGACCTTTTCTAAACCATTTAAACCTAGCCCTAAAAACACACCATCTTTCATTTTATCAGCTGTCATTTTTAGGTCAACGACTTTATGGATCGCTGGTAGGTATTTATTTAAATCATCAATTGATAATCCTGTGGATATCTCTAATGGATCAGCAAATAAAGGCTTTTTCTTTTCAATACTCATGCTGAAAATTTACCTTATCAAAAGAACACAAAACAGGAATTCCATTCAATAATTTGTTATTCTAAATTAAAGCATGTCTCTAAAGAAAAAAGTTTTATTTATATGTACAGGAAATGCCTGTCGATCTCAAATTGCTCATGGGTTACTTAATGACAGTGCAAGTTCAGATTTTGAAGTATTTAGTGCAGGGTCTCATCCAAGTAAAGTTCATCCGATTAGTATCGCAGTTATGGAAGAAATAGGGATAGATATTTCTAAACATACCTCTAATCATATTAATGATTATCTTAATAAGAAAATTGATTTTGTAATAACCGTTTGTGATAATGCTAACAATGCTTGCCCTAGATTTCCAGAGAATGTAAAGCGTATTCACTGGAGTATAGATGACCCTTTTAGAAATTGGAATTTTGATTTAAATCAATTGAGTACTTTTAGAGAAACTAGAGAAGAAATTAAATCAAGATTGCTTAAATTTATTCAAGTATATAAAATAGGAAAATAATTTGTGGACTTTATTGATTTATCAGCACAACAAGAAATAATTAGAGATAAAATAGAAAAAAGGATTAAAGCTGTCTTAGCACATGGTCAGTATATCATGGGTCCTGAAGTTTTTGAATTTGAAGAAAAAATAAAATCTTATATTGGTGTTAGGCATTGTATATCTTGTTCATCTGGAACGGATGCTTTAATTATACCACTCATGGCAAAAGGTATTGGTCCAGGTGATGCAGTCATCACAACTTCTTTTAGTTATATAGCAACGGCAGAGGCAATTGCTTTACTGGGAGCAACTCCAATTTTTTGCGATATATACCCAGAAACATTTAATATAAATCCAAATGAGTTAGAACAAGGATATGATAAAGCAATCTCAGAAGGGCTTAAGCCAAAAGCAATAATTTCAGTTGATCTTTTTGGTTTGCCTGCAAGATATAGATTGATTTATGAATTTGCCAAGTCAAAGAACTTATTTTTATTAGAAGATGCAGCACAAGGATTTGGAGGAAAGATTGGTAAACAAAAAGCATGTACTTTTGGAAATGTTTCAGCAACCTCGTTTTTCCCAGCAAAGCCGTTAGGAGGTTATGGAGATGGTGGGGCAATATTCACAAATAATAGTGAATTAGCAGAAAAAATGCGATCAATAAGGGCGCATGGTGGAGGTAAAGATAAGTATGATAATATTAGATTAGGATTAAATGGCCGATTAGATACCCTTCAAGCAGCTATATTAATTGAAAAGCTAGCAATTTTTGAATCTGAATTAATTATGCGAAATAAAATAGCTAAAATTTATTCAGACAACTTGAATCCAAATTTTATCCTTCCTCAGATTCCAGCCAATTACTTTTCTTCTTGGGCGCAATATTCAATTCTATTAAAAAATAAAAAAGAAAGAAAAAAAATGGTTGAGTTTTTGAGAAATAAAGAAATCCGAACTATGGTATATTATCAAATTCCATTACATCTCCAAAAAGTTTTCAAATATCTAAATTATAAAGAGGGAGACTTTCCTCAAAGTGAATCTGTTGCAGATAAAATAATATCAATACCAATGCACCCATATCTAAATAAAGTTGATCAGCACTTTATAATTAATAGAATCAACTCTTTTTCTTAGTCACATTGAAGATACTAGTTACAGGTTCAGCAGGATTTATTGGGTACCATTTGTGTAATTCTTTATTAAATGATGGTTATGATATACTTGGCATTGATAATATAAATAATTATTATAATAAAAATCTCAAGCTTGAGCGGTTAGAAATATTAAAAAAATATAAAAATTTTAATTTTAAGAAAATTGATATTTCAAACCGTGAAAATGTAGCAAAAATATTTAAAAACTTTAAACCTTATAAAGTAATTAATCTTGCAGCTCAAGCTGGAGTTCGCTTTAGCATTGTAAACCCTTATGCCTATATAGATTCTAATATTATAGGTTTTATAAATCTTATAGAGATAAGTAAGCAAAATGATGTAAATGGTTTTATTTATGCATCAAGCTCATCTGTTTATGGTGGAAATAAAAAACTCCCATTTTCAGAGAGTGATATGACTAATGACCCTATATCTTTATATGGAGCAACTAAAAAATCAAATGAGCTAATAGCAAACTCCTACTCAAGTTTGTATGGATTAAATACTACTGGTTTAAGATATTTTACGGTTTATGGTCCCTGGGGTAGGCCAGATATGGCTTATTTTTCTTTTACAAAAAAAATTTTAGCTGAAGAGCCAATCGAAGTTTATAATAATGGTAAAATGAAAAGGGATTTTACATTTATTGACGATATTGTATCTGGAACAAGAGCTGCTATTGATAAAAATTATAAATGTGAAGTATTTAATTTGGGGAACCACAAAAGCGAACGATTGATGGATATAGTTAGTCTGATTGAAGAAAACATTGGGGAAAAAACTGATGTTAATTTTTTACCCATGCAACCGGGAGATGTGTCTGAAAGTTTTGCGGATATCGACAAATCGATTGAATTATTAAATTATAAACCAACGACCAATGTTGATGTTGGGATAGAAAAACTCATAAAATGGTATAAGGAGTTTTATCAATGAAAAACAAATTATTTAGGGTCATGACTAGAATGCATAAGACAAAAGGCTATGAGTTCTTATATGACAATGAGAAACAAGTATGTTAGGCGATCCCATATTTCTGACCTGCCCGACTATGTCATTCAGGCGGGGAAGAAATTTAGACAATTGGTTAAGCTGTTTTCTTTGGATCTGGACGCGGTCCAAATCAGTGAACTTTCCCATTTTAATCGGAATATAGTCAACCGTTATCTTAAAGCTTTTCGAATCAAAATTGCAGAGCTTTGCGAAATTGAATCGCCAATTGGCGGCGAGGTGGAAATATATGAAAGTTACTTTGGGGCAAAGCGCGTTAAAGGAAAGCGTAGGCGTGGTGCAAGTGGCAAAACAAATGTGTTTGGGATTTTGAAACGGAAAGGTAAAGTTTATACCTAAATTGTACCAGATGCTCGTCGGAAGACACTTCAGGATATTATACGGGGTCGCGTAGAAATGGAATCGATTATTCATTCAGATGGCTCGCGGATACAATGGATTGGTTGATTTGGGGTACAAGAAACATTGTAGAGTCCATCATGGAAAGAATGAATTTGCAAGAGGTCGAGCCCATATTAATGGGATTGAAAGCTTTTGGGGATATG